>Ga0364910_1048_pt1 | contig 61287 bp, 60 predicted proteins | sample SorcelJu500001C4_3_FD_206970 | JGI IMG/M metagenome (GOLD analysis project Ga0364910, IMG submission 206970) | Enriched cells from Trout Bog Lake Hypolimnion, Wisconsin, USA - BchlTB.June25.5000.01.C4 | ecosystem: Environmental > Aquatic > Freshwater > Lake > Hypolimnion/Profundal zone | place...
TAACTGTAACAAGCGCTCCGCCGACCTTCACTTTTCCGATGAGCGTAACATTCGCTGCTTTTACCATGGCGTCGGCAGCTTCGATAGCTCCAACCACCCCTTTGGTTTCAACCATCCCCAAAGCAATCATACTATCTGACATAATCCTTGCTCCTTTCGAATCACTTTAATATCAGTAACCAGCCAATTACTAAGCATCCAGTTCATCCAACACGCCGAATTCTTCCTCAAACGGGCGGATACTCTTGTTGCCCCAAATGAAGTAATAAGCTATGCAGACCGCGTAAACCACGCCCACCCATTCAAATACATCCGACGTCGAGGTCAAGACCAAGCTGACGATGCAGATTATGCACATAAGAACACTGATAATCGGGACTAGCGGATAATATACCTTGAAGGGACGTTTAAGATCCGGTTCCTTGGACCTGAGAACAAAAAGGCTCACGAGACTGATAGCGTACATAATGACCGAGCCATAAACCGAAATAGTTATCACGACATTGGTCAAGCCTGTCAGCACAGTGGCCAGACCGACAAGACCAGGAACTATGAGGGCCCACACCGGAGTGTGATGTTTGGGATGAACATAAGCGAGAAACTTCGGCAGATATCCTGTCCGCGCCATAGCATAAGTCTGGCGGGAATAACCGACGATAATTCCATGCAATGAAGCAATCAAACCGAACAGGCCCATGAGATTGACCAGGATTACACCCCAATGTCCTGCGCCCAAAGCAGCAGACAGCGCCAATGGCAATGGGAAATCGACGTTGTCGACCACATTATAATCGACAATGCCGGCGGTCAGGAACAGGGTAAGAAATGCCATAACTAGCAGAGTGGCCATACCGCTGAGGAAGCCTGTGGAAATGTCTTTCTGAGGATTAACCATTTCTTCCGCGGCCATGGCCCCACCCTCAATAGCCAGGTAAAACCAAATGGCAAACGGCACCGCCGCCATAATTCCTTTGTACCCGAATGGCAATATCGGCTGCTGCATTACTCTGCTCATTTCGAAATGAGGTGCAGCCAGTATCCAGAAGGCAACCAAACCGATCAGCGCAATTACTGTCACGACCAGTTCAAAAGTTGCCGATGTCTTGATTCCCCAAAAATTTACAAAGATGAAAAATAGAAAAGCAATAACCGCAATTGTAATTGCTGAAACAGACGGAACAAGATTGTGGATGTAGCCACCAACTGCGAGAGCAATTGCCGGCGGCGCAAACACAAATTCAACCAGACAGCTCACGCCGTTCATATAACCCCAGAATTTACCCAACGCACGCCGGGCATACGCCGACGGTCCACCGGCATGAGGAATGGCTGTAGCCAATTCGGAATAAGACAAAATAAAAGTAACATAAAAAATAGTAACTGGAATCAGTGCAATTGCAAGGCCTATTGGGCCGCCGGCACCAAATCCATAGCTCCAACCAAAGTAATTACCTGAGATTACCAGACCTACAGCCAGCGCCCACAGATGAATAGGCTTTAAACACCTTTCCAGTTTGGGATCGCCATTGCTGTTTACTTCACATGTTGCATTTGTCAGATCACTCATATAATAATTCCTCCTTAATCTTTATTGTCACTTTACCTTCAGTCTTTCAACTATCTTTGCCCTTTTACTCCCCCTTTCTTGACCTTGATAATATAAGCCCGCATAACGCTGCCAATGTAACGGCAACGTTATGCGGGCGCTATTGCCCATTTATTCCATTGTATCGCTGCAAGCCCCGGCTCAACAGTTTTCGAGATTAGCAACCCGGCACCCCAAACCCGCAATTCCTTCGCCGCTTTGCGCAGAAACTCGATACACCCGCTCACCGAAACCGGCCTGGCGCAAATATTCCTCCGCCCGTTCCGGACAAGCTTTTTCGCGGTCAATCTTGGTTATCACCCCAACAACTGGTTTTCTGAACACTTTAGCAAAATTAGGAGGATAGCAAGATCGGCCGCTGGTGGCATCCTGCAAGGCCCAAATCTCCGCTACCTGATAACTGGCGTCGATAAGCACATGATAATAACGCGGAATCGCCAAATACTCACCAGGACAATCAATAAATAAATTTGAATACTCCATCACCTGGGTTTTTAGATATACCAATTCTTGACAGAGTAGCTTTTGTTTAAGTGTCGTTTTCCCTTCGCCAATACCACCAATTAATAAAATCTGTTTCTTCAACTACGCGTCACCTCAGCAGGTGTAAATCCAAGAACTTTCACCAACGTATTGACCGCTGCCCTGATCGCCACCTCCACGTCTGCCACTTCGCCAGTGATAACCAGCGACCCGGTAAAACGATCCACAAACCCGATTTCGATATCTCCAGCTTTTGAGGCAGCATCTGCCGCGACAATCGCCGCTTCGCAAGGAGTAATCGTCATAATGCCTATAGCCCCATTGGTAACTATCCCCAAACGTTCATGCAGTCCCCCCTGAGGATTGGGAATTATATGGGCCATCGTTACCTGTTTACCCGGAACATACTCCTGGATCATTCGCTGTTTTTCAGCAGCCATCATCCACCAATCCTCCCGCTACCTCGTTATGTAGACAATGCAGCCAGTTCATCAAATTTTACTGTGAAATATTTAATGTTATTTATATTTTCCGGCAACAAAAAACCTCTTGAAACCGCTAGGTTTCCTAACAGTTTTAAAAGGCCCTGTTGCCTGTTATTCCCTTTTTACCATTCAGTCAGTCAATTATCACATATCCACTTTAACAGAATTTTCGTCTTTTCTTTTCAAAATCCTCCTGTCAAACGGAAAAGTTATTATTTATTTTCGCTAATAATTTTCTTAGCCATTTCTACCAGCGAAAGACGTCGCTGCATCGCCTCCTGCGTCAGCAACTGATGAGCTTTAAGTACGGAAATATGTTCATGATCGGCCATTATCGCTTTGGCCTGATCGATCAGTTTTTGATGCTGCAACTGTTCCTTAGTCTCCAGCAACTTCTGGTTAACCTGCTGCATATCTTGCCAACGGGTATAAGCAATTCGAACCGCAGCGAGCACGTTATGCTCTGACACTGGTTTTACAAGATACCCGCAGACATGAATATTTTCTGCCCGGTTAATATACTGGGTCTGACTGTAGGCCGTCATCATAATTACCGGAATGTTCAGGCCATAAAGAACTCTCGCAACTTCAAGTCCGTCTACGCCAGGCATTTTTATGTCTAAAATAGCCATATCCGGCGGATTAGCCTTAGCCAGTTCCACAGCTTTCAGGCCGTTGCCGCATTCTCCGCACACCGAATGCCCGCCGCGTTCAAGGATAGCTTTAATATCCTTTCTGGTTAAAACTTCGTCATCCGCGATCAAAATTGACAGCGCTTTCATCATAAATCCTCCCCGTGGAGCCGCCACCTTCCTTTTCCAAACACACCAATCATTTTACGGTAATAAAAAGACCCTTCTAAACCGCAATTATATCTTTGACGTTCTAAAAGGCCCTGTTGCCTGATTATTTCTTTTTCCGTGTCACCAACGCTACTAATCGATTTTACTCACTACGTTAATTCGTCCCGGTGCCGCAAAATCCTCCTGTCAAACTGAAAAAACACTAATTATTTTAGCCAATAATCTGCCTGGCCAATTCCACCATCGAAAGCCGCAGCTGCATCGCAGACTGGGTTAACAACTGATAAGCTTCCTGCATTGAAATACTTTCACGATCAGCTATTATCGCGTTGGCCCTGCTGATCAGCTTTTGGTGTTGCAACAGTTCCTTGGTTTCTGACAGTTCCCGGTTGACCTCCAGTATTTCTACCCAGCGGGTATAAGCAATACGTACTGCAGCCAGTACGTTATTCTCAGATACCGGTTTTACAAGGTATCCGCAGACATGAATATTCTCTGCCCGGTTAATATACTGAGTATGACTGTACCCCATAATCATGATTACTGGAACGTTCAGGCTATGCAAGATTTTTGCTACCTCAAGCCCGTCAATACCAGGCATTTTTATATCCAAAATAGCCAGATCCGGTTGGCTAGACTTGGCCATTTCTACGGCTTTGATCCCGTTGCCGCATTCAGCGCACACACGATATCCACCGCGTTCCAGTATACCCCTGATTTCTTTTCTGGTGAGTACATCATCTTCCGCGATCAGAATTGCCAGTTCCTTCATTATAACTCCTCGTCGTTTATCAGAAACGATACTTTCGCAACAGTCGAACCGCCGCACCGTTCCAAATTAAATTCCCCTGACAACTGCTCGCAGATAAGAATATTTACTATATACAACCCCAGTTTCCCTTCGGGGTTATTGGATGGCGAATCGACATATTCCGATCCGCTATCAGCCACCAGCATATTCACAGTTCCATCAGTCTCCTCGACAAATATGCTGATTTCGCCTGTCGGCGCACTCTTAACACCGTGTTTCAGACTATTGGTAACAAGTTCGTTAATAACTAGCGCCATTGGCACCGCCTGACCGGCAGCTATTTTCACCGGTTTTCCCTGAACAGTTGTTTTGATTTCCTGATCAGGCATGGCAAAATTATCCACCAGCTTCTCGAGAATATACCCCGCCAATTCCAGCAAATCTATCGGCTCCGAACTCTGGAACGCGAATACGTCATAGACTCTGGCGATAGAAAGAATTCTGTTAATACAAGCCTCAAATTCGGATCGCACCAAATCAGATTCCGAACGGTGCATTTGCAGCCGCAGCAAAGATACCACATTCTGCAGATTATTCTTTACGCGGTGATGGATTTCACGAATCATCGCGCTTTGTGCGTTCAGTTGACGTTCCTTGCGGCGCAATTCGGTAACATCCTGAAAAGACACAACACAACCGCTGACATCCCCATAGGCAACTAGCGGATGAGCCTGAAACAAATAACTGGTATCGCCAAAATCATATTCCACCGGCTCCTTCAATCCCGCCAGCAGATCACGCAACGACTCATAGCGCAATGTTGACAGTAAGTCGTTGCTGATCGGTTCGTTGCCGACATTTTGCCGATAGAGCCATGCGGCATTCTTATTGGCATAAGTTATTTTACCGTTAACCCCCAGGACAAAAATGCCGTTGCCTAGCCACTCTTCCCAGGGAAACCCGGTCATCGTCAGCGACATCAGCGTACTGCTCAGCCCTTCTGCTGCTTCGCTAAGAAATTCCACCTGCTCTTCCTGGCGAATTTCGGAAGAAATGTCTCGTTCCATAATCAGCACGCCAATGATCCTGCCGGCCGAATTCATTAACGGGACAACCGTCTGCGCAATAGGAATTCCTTCCTGGCTAACCCCGCGAAGTCGCATCGTTTTACCGGATGAGAAAGATTGATACACCGCAGGTTCGCGGGTAGCATAAGCTATTTCCCCCACCACACTGCGGCTATAAAGAGATCTGCGACCCGGAGGGCAAGCCCAGGCCAAAACGATGGCATCTTTCCGATTTGTGGTTAATGCATCAATGAAAATATCCGTTCCTGTCAGTTCCGACACACACGACAGTTTTTCAGCTAAATCCTGCAAGAAATGAACATCCTCCGCGACCAGATCTGTGTAAATGTTGCACAGCTCATGCAGAGACAATGTACTTTCATCAGTCATATCTTTCTCCCACTTTCATGTTTCCGAAGAGCTGATTATTATTTTATCTATTCCTAGAAAAAACCAAAAATCCTGTATGATTTTCATATTTAATGAAAAATACAGAATTCTCTTTAAAAATTGGTTATACCAGATACTCTATGGTGGACCCGGGAAAGTGTTGCTGTATTCTCCGAGTCATGAATTCCTTGATCTCCGTTCTAGCTATATCTGGATATATGTACTTGCCATAACCGAATTGCCCAAACTTGAACTTGCGGTCCGCTTCCTCCATTGGCAGCTTGGTCTGAGGAAAAATTGTCGCAATGTTAGCCTTGGCCCGTTTGGTAAACCTATGGGTGATCAGTTCAAAGGTCAAGTCCCTTTTAGCTGACCCCGGCAGCCCTGCTGCCAATTGGGCAACAAGTTGATCATATTCTTGCTGCCAACCAGGGAAATGAAAAATCGGTGCAATAATGAATCCCAGGGGATATCCGGCCTGCGCAACTTTGGCCGCTGCCGCCAATCTTTGTGGTAGTGCTGGGGTGGCGTGCTCATAACTTTCTATAATGGATGCGGCATTGATGCTGAACCGAAACCTGGTATGTCCGTTATGTTTGGCCGCTAACAACGAATCCACATCACAATATTTGGTCACAAACCGAAAACGGCCCAAAGGCTGATTACCAAAGAATTCGATGGTCTGCAGCAGCAACCCGGTAAGATATTCGGTGGGAATGGGATCTGACGTCGCCGCCCCCTCAAAGACAGTTATGCGTGGCAAATTAGCCTCGATATATCCTTGAGCTTTGGCAAGAATATCCTCAATATTAACATAAACTCGAAGATATGGCCTTTTACCCAGAGTCGTCGCCAGATAGCAATACTCACACATACCCGGGCAACTTGTATTTAGCGGTAGCTGAAAATGAGCCGACGGCTTGCAGGTCGCAAATTCGCTGCTTTTTCTGACCCCTACGACCATTGTTCGTTTGGCTTCCCGATAGGCTTCTCCAGGCGTTTTACCGATAATTCCGGTTACCCGATTGTGCGATCCAGTATAATAAATCGGAACATTCATTTTGCTTAAGCGATCATGGAGTTTTTTCCCCAAAGAATACTCCAAAGCCGCCGGTTCAAAGAAAGCCTGTGCTGGAACGAACTGCTGCATCTTAATCCCCTTTCTTGGTTATCACTCTACTAGTATCTTCCGCCTGCATGAAATTCATGTCCCAGTACACTTACATCCCAGCAGGCGCATATCAATAGTTTTGCCACGTGCATCCTGCTCTGAAACGATCAAACACCGACAAGGTATAATGCTGCCAGTTCCAGGAAATTATAAACCAGAACGGAGGAGATGGTCCCGTGTTGCAAAGAATATCACCCTGGCTGGCTGCAGGCCTTACCACAGGACTGGTCATTATTTTTGGAATCTGGTTGATGGCCGTCATTTATTTCAACACCTTCCTGCTCAGTCATCGGCCAGGCATTGACCAGAAACTTGTCGGTGAGATCGTAAAAGTAAGCGTCAACAACCCTGAAGTCCGTGCCGCTTTAAAAAATCAGGTTATCCGCTTTCTCAAGTCTCCGGAAGGTAAGAAGGCTTTGGTTGAACTCATTAAGTCGCCGGAAATGATCAACGCTATGTCGGAAGAACTTCAATCTCCCCAGATGCGCGCAGCCGTCCTTGAGCTAATGCAAGTTCCGGAATTTCGCAATGCCGTACTGCAAATCGTCAAGGATACCCCTGAAATGCGCATACTCACCGCCTTGGCCTCGGCCGTAGTTTTAGACCCGGAAAGTCAAAAAGGCAAGCCTTCGGCATCTGTCACCTCCCCCTGATAACAAAACATCTGAGTCCGTACTACTTAAATAGTACAGAACTCAGATGTTTTAGCGGTTTTTAGAACATGAGCTACCCAGGAAGCATATCTATGTCTTTACTCTTGTTTACCAAACTCCCGGAGCAAAATTACTTCCACTTCACTACCGGCGATGAGCAGGCTATTTTCCGGAACAACAATCAAGGAGTTCGCCTGCATTGACGATCGCAGCATGCCGTTTCCCTGGAGGCCAAGCGGTTCGGCGACCAATCCGGCCCCTTGTTGGAAACAGTTGGCCCAGACAAACCGAACTACATCGGAGATTTTACCGAAGGAGACGGTCATTTTCGCCCGAACACTAGGCCGCCACCAATTTCGCCGCCCTGCCATTTTTAGCAGCGCTGGCCTGACAAGTTGCTCGAAGGCCATACCGGCTGCCGCCGGATTGCCGGACAAACCAATATACAGCCTACCATCTTTCAGCCCTGCTAAGACAGGCATTCCGGGTTTGATTCCGATACGATGGAATAAGACGGTCACGCCAAGCTGACGATAGGCCTCGGCCAACAAGTCATAATCGCCCACTGATACTCCACCGGTGGATATAACCATGTCGGCATTCTCCGCTTGTTTCAGCCGGGCAACAATCTCAGAAACGCTGTCCCGAACGATGCCCCAAAGCAGTGGTTCGGCCCCGGCGTCCGCCACTTGCGCACTTAACATATAGCTGTTGGAATCCCGAATGACAGCCGACCCTAGTGTAGCTTCCACTGGAACAATCTCACTGCCGGTGGCAATCAGAGCGACTTTCGGCCGTTTATACACCAATGGACGATCAACGCCCAGTAGCGCCAACAAACCCAGAGTGCCAGCGTTGACTACGCCGCCGGCGTCAATCACCGTTTTGCCAGCGGTTATTTCCTCACCACGTCGGCAAATATTAGCGGCGGCATTGGCGCCAGCCATTACCGTCACCTGTCCGTTATCAGTGCGCGTATCCTCCATTCTAACCACCCCAGTGGCACCGGAAGGAAGGGGCGCGCCAGTCATGATCCTGGAAGCCATGCCAACTGCCACGCTCACCTCGGGGGTCCGGCCAGCCGGAATATTGTCTACAACCCGGAGAATGACCGGCAAGTCTTTAGAGGCGCCTTGCACCTGGTCCGCGATCAACGCATAGCCATCAAGCGGCGAGCGGTCAAAAGGCGGGAAATCTTCCGCCGCCGTAACAGTCTGAGCCAGCACCCGCTGATGACACTCCGACAACTGCACTTGCTCTGTCGGCATCACCGCAATAGCGTCCAGCAATATATTTTGGGCGATTTGAAGCTTTAAGGCCATGACGTTCCTCCTCATTTTCTACCAAATTTCGCCGCCATTACGCGCAATACCTGCTCGGCATCTTTGTGATCAACAGATGGACACTATTAAACTTCCCAATTTATTGAACGAATACTTTGCTTACACAAAAAGACCGCCCTTTACAGGCGGTCTGACCTTATACTATTAAGTGTCGCTTAAGCTAACAGTGACAATGTGTTTTTCTGGTAGTCCATCTGCTTCGACAAAACCATCATATTAACATATGACTGTAGATTGGATGAACTGAACAAATTGGCTTCCTGCGCAATATCCGTATCACCGATATTTGATTCGGCCGACTGTAGATTAACCGCCGACTCACTGGCATTTTCACTGCTAGCCCCAAGTGCATTAGTAACGGCGCCGAGTTGGACACGATCGCTCGTGATCTGTTGAAGACCGTTATCCAAGGACTGCAGACTAATCTGTGCCGCCGCCTGCGTCGATACATCGGTATTAATACCCAATGCGGCAGAAGACACATCGGCGATCGACGTTGTCATTGTCTGGCCGCTGTTGGCCCCGATCTGAGTTACAAAATTGGTCAGGCTGCCATCATTGGTCTTAATGCCGTTAAACTCGGTATTTGTGGCATTGCTATTGAGCTGATCGTTTAGCTGATTCATTTGCTGCTGAATGAAGCCCCGGTCCTGATCGGTCAATATGCCATCGCCGGCCTGTACACTCAGTTGCCGCATGTCCTGAATAACATTGGTGCTGTCGTCCATTGCACCTTCAGCAGTATTCAGTAACGATATCGAATCCTGAGTATTGTCAACAGCCTGATTCAGTCCGTTGATTTGACCGTACATCCCCTGAATTATGGCCACGGCAGCCGCATTATCAGCAGACTTATCAACCTTTTGGCCTGAAGCTATATGTTGCATTGACTTTTGGTTGTTAGCCTGGTTCTGGTTATAACTATTCAGTGAGGAATATGCGCTAATTTGCATGGATTTTCACCACCTTACATAATTACCCTTTATATGACAATAATACCCCTTTTCCCTGTGTTATAAAATAGGACTAAAGTCGTAATTATAAAATAGGACTAAAGTCGTAATTATGCTTATTACCTCCAGACACAGCCACTTGTCAAATATCGTGTGAAATACGTTGCTAAATCAACAGCGATGTAGACATTGCCCATCTTTTAGGATAAAATACACAATATATTATTAATAAGATGGAAAGAGGTATCGCCAATTCATGCTGGTTCATCAACTGATTAATCAAGGGGCGAGCGATGCTGTGGCCCTTTACGGCAAAACTACCGCGACCTACAACCAGCTCCAGGAAAAAGTGGCCAAATACCGGAATATCTTATATACCTCCGGCATCCGCCCTGGTGATAACATTGGCTTATTCTCCTGTAATTCGCCTGAATTTGTATATAGTTATCTGGCCGTTGTCAGCCTGGGAGCCATCATCGTGCCCATCAACTTTCAACTGGCGGCCCGAGAAATCGCGTTTATAATAAAAGATTCCCAGATGAAACATCTTATTACCATGGAAAAACTGGACCTAACTCAAGCCCTTGACCAGTGCGGCTACCGGCAAAGAATAATGCAGCTTGTCATTTCCGATTTTGAAAAAACTATCGACAAGTATACCCCAGACCCCTTGCTGGATGAAGAAATCAGCGAAAACCACCCCTGTGCCATCATCTATACTTCTGGAACGACCGGCAGTCCCAAGGGAGCAGTTCTGACCCATAATAATCTTGTCAGCAATGCAGCTGCGTTTCGGGGTGCCTTACCACTAATCGAAGGCGACAATATCCTGTGCGTCCTGCCGATGTATCATTGTTTCGCCTGGACGTGCACCGTACTTAATCCGCTGTTATGCGGAGCCTCGGTCACCATCTTGGAGACCTTTACTCCCAAGGAAACCATTGCTACCATTAAAGAATATGGTGTGACCGGAGTGTATGGCGTGCCGCCGATGTACAATTTTCTTGCGCGTACCGGCGAAAAGAACGACTTCGCCGGAGTCAGGTTTTTCGTGTCCGGTGGAGCGCCGCTTCCCGAAAAAGTGGCCAAACGTTTTCGTGAAAAATACGGCGCAGATATCATCGAAGGCTACGGTCTTTCGGAGGCCTCCCCGGTAGTTACGCTAAACCCTCCACATAAGACCCGCTACTATTCCATCGGAAAAGCTCTGCCGGGGCTTACAGTCAAGATTATCAGCCCCCAGGGGGAAACTATGCCGCACGGCTCGGTTGGTGAATTAATTGTCAAAGGCCCCAGCGTAATGCAGGGTTATTTCAATCAACCGCAGGAAACCGCCAGGGCCCTGCAAAATGATTGGCTTTTCACTGGCGATCTGGCCTATCAGGACGCCGAAGGCTATATCTATATTGTTGATCGTCTGAAAGATTTGATTATATCCAATGGAGAGAATATCTATCCCCGGGAAATCGAAGAATTGCTATACTCTTATCCAGGAGTTATCGAAGCGGCAGTCATCGCTGTTCCTGATGAACTACGCGGCCAGACGGCCAGCGCTTATCTTGTCTTGGCCGAAGGCAGTCCCTTCGATAAAAAATCTATCCGAGAATACCTCCATGCCAACATTGCCGCCTACAAAATACCCCGGGATTTCGTTCTGGTGGATGCCTTGCCCAAAAACCAGACCGGCAAAATATTGAAACGCGTTCTGCGTGAACAATCAACAACAAATGAGTCAGCCGAACAAGTTGGCTGACTCGTTTGTTATACTTATAAATTTTCTGGAAAGTCTGAACTGTCGACAGATAGTTCAGGCCTTTTTTGTTGAGAAACACGCAGCAACGCGCACCGACCTTTCTAAGTTACAATCTAAAATACCCTGTCCACATCCTATTATATTGTTAACAGTTCCGGATAATTGTTTAATCTGAAATAATAATGTGGTAGAATATATATATTTGCTAGAAGCTATTCAGAGGAGAGATGGTTGTTATGACTACTAAGAAATTCGCGGGATTCACTGGCACTAAAGACTATATTGTCGCCGAAGACCTGCAAAACAGCGTTAATGTAGCCGTTGCCTTGGGACGCCCGCTGTTAATTAAAGGAGAACCCGGCACAGGCAAAACCATGCTGGCCCAAAGCATCGCTGATGGTCTGGGTATGAAACTCCTGATCTGGAACATAAAATCGACCACCAAAGCCCAGGAAGGCCTGTACGTCTATGACACTGTGCAACGGCTTTATGACAGCCAGTTCTGTGATCGGGACGTAGCCGATATCAAACAATATATCAAGCTTGGAAAACTCGGCGAGTCGTTTGTTGCCGATGAAACTGTCGTGCTGCTAATTGACGAGATCGACAAAGCCGATCTGGAATTCCCTAACGACCTTTTATGGGAACTCGATGTTATGAATTTCTATATCCCTGAGACCCAAGAAACAATCGCCACCAAAAACCGTCCAGTCGTGATCATCACCAGCAACGCGGAAAAAGAACTGCCCGACGCCTTCCTTCGGCGCTGCATCTTCCATTATATTGATTTTCCTGACGAGGAAATGATGAAAAGCATCATCAAGGTCCACTACCCTGACCTGGAGGAGCGGCTGCTACGGCAATCTCTGGAGGCATTCTACAAATTACGTGCCGTCAGCAATTTGCAAAAGAAGCCCAGCACCAGCGAACTCTTAGATTGGGTTCAGGCTCTAGCCCTCGGCGGAATAAGCCCCGACCTGATCGCCAGCGAACTGCCTTTCCTGGGCGTGCTGCTCAAAAAGAACCAGGATTTCGACTGTGTACTGCAGCAACTGCACCAACGGGGCGGCAAGCCAAAAGGCTTTTCCTTTTTGAATCGCGGTTAAACGATTAAGGTAGGTGCTCGCGTTGTTTATCAATTTTTTCTATCAGTTAAAAAGCGAAGGTGTCCCGGTTTCTTTAAACGAGTGGATGACCTTGATGGAAGCATTGTCCAAAGATCTTTCATTCTCCAGTCTGACCGGTTTTTATTACCTGGCGCGGGCTGTATTAGTCAAAAGTGAAGCCCACTTCGACCGTTACGACCTGGCCTTCACCCGGTATTTTACCGGGCTGGAGACCAAAGAAGATATCATCGAACAAGCTCTGGACTGGCTGGCTCATTCGCTGCCGCCTCTGGAGGTCTTGCCGGAAATGCGGTCCCCTTTTGCCCAGTGGGATCTGGATGAGCTCCGTCTGCAACTGGAAGACAGAATTAAAACCCAACACGAGGAGCATCATGGCGGCTCCCACTGGATTGGCACCGGCGGAACATCTCCTCTGGGTCATTCCGGTTACCACCCTGCAGGCTTACGCATCGGCGGCGAATCTCTCAACCAGTCGGCAGTACAAGTGGCTGCCAAACGGCATTACCGGGAATTCCGCGACGACAATATCACCGGAGTGCGACAGTTCGAGGTAGCACTCCGCAAACTCAGGCAGTTCAGCACCAAGAACGACGCCCCCAAAGATGAACTTGATCTTGATGGCACGATAAACGCCACCTGCAAAAATGCCGGCAGACTGGAACTGGTCTGGGAACGGCCACGGCACAATATGATCAAAGTGATTGTTCTTATGGACACAGGCGGCTCGATGAACCGCTATATGCAGATCTGCAGCCGCCTTTTCACGGCCGCCAACCGGGCTAGCCATTTCAAAGACCTGAAATTCTACTACTTCCACAACTGTATCTACGACGACTTGTTTAAAAGCCCCTATCTCCAAGACCGGATACCGACGGAAGAAGTGCTGCACTCCTTGAATTCCGAATACCGGCTGGTTATCGTCGGCGACGCAAGTATGGCGGCAAGCGAGCTGACCATGGTTGGCGGCGCAATCGATTGGGAAGTATCGAATAAGCAGACCGGGCTATTCTGGCTGAAGCGTCTTGCCAAACACTTCCCTTACACCGTCTGGCTTAATCCTGTACCCGTTGCTTACTGGGAACGTTCCCTGGGCAGTCATTCCATTTCCATGATCCAGGACGTATTCCCAATGTTTCATCTTTCCCCCGAAGGTTTTGAGCAAGCGGTGAAAAAGCTGAAATCCAAAAGCAGCTGATTATTTACTAATCAAAAAATTGCGTCTGCTGTGATGAAAATGCCCCGGCAACCAACGCCTTTCGCTCTCGCGAAAAGCTTGGCGCAAGCCGGGCTTTTTTTATATAATGTCAACCCTATAACAGTGAGTTCCGGCACCCCTAATCATGGATTATTTTTCACTCAAAGTGCCCAGTTTTCAATAGTAGTATTAAACTAATCATTTATAACTATAATAGTAGTATTAACTAAACTCTATTACAATTATGTATTTCAAACATTAGTTAAACCCTTATATATTAACACCCTAGCTTACTTCTCTGTAGTTTTCTCCGCATTGTTAATAAAAAACAGAAGGCCAAGATAATAGTTGCGATAACTATTTCTTGACCTTCTATTTTCTATCAACTCAAAGCAATTTTTCTTGCTCCAACCGAATTATTCGCGAAATTTGCATCAAACTTTAGGAATATTTTTACCGTAGAAAATCTCGACCATTTCCTTTTTCAACCGTTGTTTGATCTTCTTCTTTTCTCCCGCTATCAATTCCCGCTTTGCTGTCCCGAATAAATAATTATCCAGATCAAATTCCTTCAAAAGCATTTTTGTATGGAAAATGTTTTCCTGATACACATTCACATCAATCATCTGATATAAATCGCGTGTTTCCTTCAGAATATAGTTTTGAATGGAATTAATTTTGTGATCGATATAGAATTTCTTCCCAGCAAGATCGCGCGTAAATCCCCGTACCCGGTAATCGATGATCCCGATATCCGGAGCAAAATTGGTTATCAGATGATTCAGTGCTTTCAGGGGGGAAATCTCCCCGCAGGTCGAAACGTCGATATCCGCCCGGAAAGTGCTAATTCCTTTATCGGGATGGCTTTCCGGATAGGTGTGCACAGTGATGTGACTTTTATCAAGATGAGCCACCACCGCATCTGACGCGATAGTAGGCAGTTCATCCCCATTATCCCGATTAACTTTCCCCTCGGAAATCAGCATAGTAACGCTGGCTCCCTGAGGTTCATAATCCTGACGGGCAATATTAAGAACATTCGCCCCGATCATATCGGCCACTTCGGTAAGAATTTCGGTCAGCCGTTCAGCATTATATTCCTCATCTATATAGTCAATATACTCTTGCCGGTTCTGCTGACTTTTGGCATAGCAGATATCGTACATATTAAAACTGAGTGTCTTTGTTAAATTGTTAAAGCCATAAATTTTCAGTTTCTTTCGTGGCTTAACTTCCATCAAATCAGCTCCTTCTACATAGCCTTCACCGGCAAGGATCAGCCACGCTGATTTGTTCTACCCCGGTTATTAGCCTGTTATACATTTTTTCACGTGTTCTGCTTTGATTCCGTTCTTCAGTGTAAACGGCAAAAGCGACCGGTCAAGTGCCAGTCGTTTGGGGCCTTTCTTCGCGCAGCAAGTAAAGACCTTTCACCTCACAGGGTTCGATCTTCTATGGCTAATTCCTTCTTTTCCGCTAATTAATTATCGGTTAATTTTTACCAAAATTCGCAATCAGCTTTACTTTCACACCCTAATCACTGGCCTGTTCCGTTTTACGACTTAACCATTACGTCGAAAGTAATCAATCGTTGCAGAAAGCAGTTATCATCGAACACGCTTGGCAACATACCAACCATACCCAAATTCAACCTCCATTGCCAGTACTATTTTACCTGACAATGGAGGTTTAAACACATTTTTCTGGCAGCACCTTAAAGTGTAATATCATGTTACATTTAGACAGATTTATCCCGCCAATATTTTATAGCAGCTAAACTATATTGACAATATAGTTTAGCTGCTATAAAATACTATTGAGGTGAGGCGTATGAAACATATTGAAACTATAGAAAAAATAATTCGCTTATTCAACAAAGCAAATCAAACCAATAAAGTCCCCAATGATTATGGAACTGGACATATTCTCTATCAATCCGAAATTCACACAATAGAAGCTATAAGCAATCATGAAGATGTTAATGCAAGTCAACTGGCAACTATATTAGGGATAACAAGCGGGGCCATTACTCAGGTTACAAGTAAACTTATCAATAAAGGACTTATTGAGCAATATCGAATGAATAATAACAAGAAGGAAGTATATTATCGACTAACCACCACAGGGAAAATTGCCAATACTGAGCACAGTAAATATCACGAAAAAACTTATCAAATTATGACACACTATCTAGATGAACTAACTCCCGACAATATAAAAATAATAAATACTTTCCTCGACAAAGCAGCAGATAACTGGCCCCATGAATAGTGGGGTTTTCTATTAATCAAATACTTTAGTTGCTAAAAAATATTAAGGAGCGTATTTAATATGTCATCAAAAGTAATCCTTATTACTGGTTGTTCTACCGGAATTGGCCAAGACCTGGCAGAACGATTGACTAAAAATGGTTATACTGTAATTGCCACGGCAAGGCGCTTAGAAACAATTGAAAATCTAAATTCCGCTTTAAAATTACCACTGGATGTCACTAACAATGAATCGATAACAGCTGCCGTTGATAAAGTAATACATTGTTTTGGTCGAATAGATATTCTTATTAACAATGCTGGTTATGCTGCTAGAAGCGTAGTAGAAGACATATCAGATGACCAGATTCAACAAATGTTTAACGTAAATGTTTATGGTGTAATTCGTATGATTCGCGCTGTAGTCCCTTATATGAGAAAGGAAAAGTCCGGTAGAATTATCAATATCGGTTCAATTGCAGGTAAAATGGTTATTCCTGTCAGCGGTGCTTATTGTGCTTCTAAATTTGCATTAGAGGCATTAAACGATGCACTTCGTTTAGAATTAATGGCTTTTGGCATTTCAGTTGTACTTGTTGAACCAGGAAATATTCAAACAAATTTTATGAATACAGTTCAAAATAATTCAGAGAAGATTATATCCAATCCCTATTCGGCATATTTAAACCTATATCAAAACTATGAACGATTTAATAATAAATCGAGATATAATAATCCAGGCCCAGAAGTTATATCCATTGTTGTCCAAAAAGCACTTGAAGCTTCAAAACCCAAAGCACGATATTTCGCAGCTGTTCCTACTATAAATTATCTGATAACTAAATTGGGGGATAGCATGAAAGACACTGTTGTAAAATCATTATTTAAAATTAATTCACTCTAAATAACTTAACTTTCGATTAGCTTGTTCAACCAAGATATTATAAATGCAACAAAAAATACAACCAGAAGTTTACTTTAACCTCGGGTTGTATTTTTATTATTCTGCGTTTTTATGTGCCACTCCATTCAGCCTGGCCTCCTCGGCCATTATTTATGCACATTCCATTAATTACGGCCGTATACTCAACATCCGTATTGTTTGAAGCTTTCCTCTCTTATTTCACTTTTATTTTTAAGCTTTACTAACAAGTTGCAAGCCGCAAGCATAAAAACTTAGGAACATCTTTAGAATTATCCCTAATAAAGGCAGGGGGTTTTGCGGTAACAGTCGAATTCCACAATAGTTTATGTCGTCCATATATACTTTTGGATATTGTGCAACACGGACTCAATATTAACAACTAAATGAAAGCGAGGACAAAAGAACATGAGCATGTTGAACCAATCAGGCTCTGATTTTCTGGAAGTGCTGGCCTCAAAGGCCCCGGTGCCAGGCGGCGGCGGAGCGGCAGCCTTTGGCGGCGCCATCGGGATGGCTCTTTCCAACATGGTCGGCAACCTGACCGTTGGCAAAAAGAAATATGCTGAGGTTGAAAATGAAGTCAAAGAACTGATCGCCAAAGGGGAAAAAATCATCGCCGAATTAAAAGCGTTGGTGGATGAGGACGCCGCGGTTTTTGAACCGCTTTCCAAGGCGTATGGGTTACCCAAGGATACCCCGGAACAGATCGCTTATAAAGAACAAGTTATGGAGAAATGCTCTAAGGATGCCTGTGACGGTCCCATGGAGATCATGCGCAAATGTTACGAAGGCATCAAAATTCACGAACGTATGGGCCAGATCGGTACCAACATAGCAATTTCCGATGTGGGCTGTGGAGTAGTTTTTTTAAAAGCCGCGCTGATCAGCGGAATGCTTAATGTTGTGATTAACCTTAACACCATCAAGGATCAGGAGTATGTTCGTAAAAACCGAGAGGAAATGGAGCAACTTCAGACTGATGGTTCTAAAATTGCCGACGCTACTCTGGAACTGGTTCTTAACAAGCTGAAGAAATAGGGGGTATTGGATAATGGCCGAAAGACTAGCCGGAAAATTAGTTGCCGACGCCATGAAGGAAGAACTCTCCAAAAAAGTAGAAGAACTCAAATCGAAAGGTATAATGCCGAAATTAGGAATTATCCGGGTCGGCGCACGGCCTGACGACCTTTTCTATGAAGGTGGTGCCAAAAAAACTTGTGATTCCATCGGGATGGCTTATCAAAGTTTCGAGTACCCCGCCGATATCACCCAGGATACTTTGGAAAAAGCGGTAACTGAAGTCGGTACAAACAAAGAAATCAACGGTATTTTGATGTTTGCGCCGCTCCCCAAGCATTTGAATGAGAAAATAATCAGGAACCTGATCCCGGTGGAGAAAGACGTGGACTGCATGACCATCGGCAGCGCGGCCAAAGTATATACCGACGATCCTACCGGCTTCCCGCCATGCACACCCACTGCCTGTATGGACATTCTTAAATTCTACAATATCTCCTTAAAGGGTAAAAAAGCAGTAGTTTTAGGCCGTTCTCAGGTTGTTGGCAAGCCTGTAGCCATGTTACTGCTCAGAGAACACGCCACTGTGACCATTTGCCATTCTCGAACTGATAACCTGCCGGCAGTATGTGCCGACGCCGATATTCTGATCGCCGCAGTCGGGCGGGCCAAAATGGTTAAGGGCAACTTTGTTAAACCAGGCCAGGTGGTAATTGACGTGGGTATCAACGAAGATCCCGACAACCCTGGTAAATACTGCGGCGATGTCGACTACGCCGAGGTTGAGCCAATTGTCGCGAAAATCTCACCGGTTCCCGGTGGGGTTGGATCGGTAACCACCGTTGTTCTGTGCAAACAAACTATCCAGGCCTGCGAACAGCAAAACGGATTGGTGTAATCTTCGTTAAGGTTCAAATATCTACTGGCGAAAATTTTCGCCGCCTTTGCCTTTATTTCTTATTGATGCAAATATTCTCCCATTCATTTCACAATTGTCGAATGAGGTAGGCGCAGCAATACCAACGGAAAACCTCTTAAGCCAGCATTGCTAGCCACTTTAACAAGCTATATTTTCATAAAGAACATGCCCGGAACATTGCTGTTCCGGGCATTGTTTATTCCGCGTTTTGATGCGCCAATCCGTTCAACCTGGCCTCCTCGGCCAGCTTATCCTCGCCGCGCTTAATTGCTTCACGGACCATAGAACCCACTTCACCTGTAGCAACATCCGACCAGTGAGATGTGTGTGAAATAGTTTCTTATTCCACTAATAGTTAATAATTTACGCGGTTGCTAATGTCGCTAAAATGTTCTTCTCTTCAATCTTGCGTTGATATTCCGAATCTTTTTCCATCAAACCGGCCGGGAATTCATATGCGGCCAGCCTCTTAACAAACGGTTCGGGCTCAAAGGACTCCGGTCCGTGCACGCCGGGCAGAGACCATATACCTTTAGCAATCAGCTCAAGCATGATGACCGGCCCAACCGCAGTCTGGGCAACTATCGAACTGGTTCCGTATTTCTTAAAGCATTCCTGATTATCGGCGACCGAATACAAGTACACCGATCTGTTCAGGCCGTCCTTTTTGCCAGTTACCCAGGTTCCTGCGGTGCCTATGCCTTCCATAATTTTGGCAGTCTCAAGCGGCGATGGGGCAACTTTTATCAGGAAATCTCTGGGGGTAATTTCTGAATTGCCTACTTTGATTTTCTTTACGGCGCTGTCCATTCCCAGAGCTTCCACATTTTTCAACATGACTCTGAAATCTTTTGGTAAGCCATATTTAAAGGTTACCCGCTTGCAGTCGATAACCCGCGGCACCAGCATTACTTCTTCGTGTTCGACATTGACAACCTCGATATCGCCGATTCCACAGGGGAAGGAGAATATTTCAGGTTCGGAGAACGGCTCGGTGCAGAACCAGCCCCGGCCCTTTTCCCATATTACCGGAGGGTTCAGGCATTCTTCAATGGTAGACCAGATGTTAAAACCGAAAGCGATATCCCTGCCGGGAATAACATAATTGTCCCCATCTCTGATATTTACCTCATCAATTTCGTCAAAAAGATATTTGGCCGCATATTTGGCAAATACGTTGGCCATACCCGGTTCCACACCCGAGCCGACCAGAGCCATAGTGCCTTTTTTCTTCCATTGTTCGTGCCGGGCAAATTGGTAGTCGCCGAGTTTGACATGAGGAAGCTCATACGGTTTTTCTGGATGTTTATAGGACAGGGTCATCGCACAATCCATATAGCCGACTCCCACTTCAAAGGCCGTGTCAAATATGGATTGATTAAAAGCCGGTTCGACAGCGTTCATTATAAAGTCTATATTGTGTTCTTTCACAAGTTTTTTGATACTGTCGGAGCTACTTGCATCAACCTGGGCCGGAACAAATCTTTGGTCGTTAATCAGGTTGGCTACTTCTTTAGCACGGTCAAGATTGTAGTCCGATATTACCATTTTTTCCAGCCACTTGCCTTCTTCCCCAGACCGCTTGATGATCGCCGCGATTGATTGTCCGACTCCGCCGGAACCAATTAATAATAACCTCATAAATATTTTCCCCTTTGCATTAATTTAGATTTTTCATTACGATAGATGTTAAATATAATTTCTGATGGCTACTGATTTTGCCCCCTAGCGCTTTCAGTTACGGCCCACCCGCTCCTGTGCTTTAAGGTAGTTCGCCTAAGGGCTGACGCATTCGGCAGTTTTTTCGAAAAAATCCATAAAATCATTGTATCCACTACCAGTTGTTTAGATATTTTCCCCCTCCTTAGACAAAACAGCACTTGTCATGTTTTACTTTGATTTCATTGTATCGTTTCTGTTGTTGATATTTAATTACCATTTCTGCTGTATCATGTTTCTCTTTTTGATATAATTTCCTTAGGACATAGAACTATTCTGTAGCCTGTCTTCCTATTCTTTTGTTAAAGAGGTGATATGATGTTTAAAGAAACTATAGGTTTCAATCTCAATTTGCCTGTCAAAGCATTCATTAATGGCATTGAAGATTACCCGCTCCATATGCACCCCCATGTAATGGAGATTATTTGTATCCTCGAAGGCTCTGTCAGAATTTCCGACTCATACCTTTCCTACCGTCTTACTGCGGGAGATGTGTATATATTTAATCCCAATGACCCTCACCGCATCAGTAATATAAGCGATCAAAACATAGTTTTGTTTCTTTATATTGATATCAACCACTTCAAGGATTATTACAATGAAAAAATGTATTTTGTTTGCGATTCGTACCGTAAAGATCATCAACTTGAAGATGAACTGATCTACATAAGATTTTTAATGTCAAAGATCCTTTATGCCTATGAGTCCAATAGACTCAGTCAGGAACAAATCGAACAAGACACAAAATTGCTGTTAGCGTTTTTCATTGACAATTTACAATTTTACTTTTTTACAAAAGATAAACTTAATAATCTTGAAGTGACAAAAATAAAAGACCCCTTGCCTCAGAATGCTCAACTGCTAAGGATCTATCACATAATTGACTATATATACGATCATTTCAGAGAAAAGCTGCAGTTAAAAGATATTGCTAAAATAGAATATCTTAATGCAAATTATTTGTCGCATTTTATCAGGCGTGCTTGCGGCCTTACCTTTCATGAGCAGCTGTCATTGGCAAGATGTGAAGAAGCTGAAAAACAGCTTGGCGCCACAAATATATCAATCGATGCGCTGGCCGCTAACATAGGATTTTCCAGTCGCAAGCATCTTTGCCTTCAGTTTAAAAAATGGTATGGAATGCTTCCTTCTGAATACCGCAGAAAAAGGCGCCTGGAAGAAAGCCAAAATGATGTTGGAACAAAATATCAGGCTTATGATCAAGTAAAAGCTTACGCGATTATAAAAACATATCTCAATCAAGGTAATGCGCAGTGCCTTTTTGCTGACGACACACTGCGTAATCACATCGCCCTTTTGAGTGATTCCGGGAAGCTATATGAAAAATTAAAAAGTCAAATGAAGGACCAAGCGACAGCTGATCTCTCAGAGCTGTTTGTTTTAGATTCATTGGTTCCTGTTGGCGACTTCAAATCTTTTCTAGAAAATTACAATAATTATCTCAAAATGAGATAGAGCGAAAACAACTGGCAAGCAAGAAGAAAAATTCACCTCAAATAGACTATAATATCTGACTGTACCTGGCACTTTATAAACTCCACTTGTTCCCGATTTCGCACCTTTATCTTCTCAACCAGCACCCCGAATAAGATCAATGCCCGAAGCATAAAGTTTCGGGCATGATCCTATTTCGCGTTTTGATGTGCCAATCCATTCAGCCTGGCCTCCTCGGCCAATTTATCCTCGCCGCGCTTAATTGCTTCACGGACCATAGAACCCACTTCACCTGTAGTCACATCGCTCCAATTCCCATCTTCTATTTTGTGACCAAAACCAAGTTCATTTGCCAGTTGTTTCTTCGATTCTTCTGACATAACTTTTTCGTGGCTCATATGAACACCTCCCAATGATTATTGGAGAGCATATGTATATTATGTTCGTCTATGTGTCAATCTAACCGTTTCAAAAAATGTTAATAGGTTACATCTCACCAATGAGATGTAACTAAATGACCTTTTTAGATCATCCAAGTAGTTTAAATGCCTGTGCCATTTCACTTATATTTTGAAAACGTTGAGATTTATTTGAGTTCAAGCCCTTATTTACAAAGGTTTTCAATTTAGGTTCCGATATTGTGTCAATGTTGGTTTTCCCTGTCATAATATAAGCTATAATCCGAGTCAGGGCAAATGTCTCATGTAAAATACTATATGTATTAAAACCGTCAACAATGAGAGAAGGATCATTAAAATATCCTTTAAATTCAGTATTGGCAGTCGTTAAATAGCTATCGGAAATTTTCACCAATCCGAAATCAGCAATTTTTACAACAAGAATATCCTCATATTTTTTAATAAGTATATTTTTAGGGCTAACGTCTCTATGCAATCTACCTTTTGCATGGATATAGTCAAAAGCCCTTAAAATTTGCTGAACAATACCCTTTCGCTGCACTATCGGCAATGAAGAATTGTTTTGAGTTATATAGCTTTCAAGGGTAAAATCCATAAATTCCATTACATATTCATTTTTATCTTCGTTATAACAATAGACTTCAAGAATATATGGGGAAGAAAAATCCTGCATTTCTTCAAACTCTCGTTTAAAACGCTCAATTTCTTTTAGAGCCAAATCCTTCTTAGCTCTTTTTAGTACAAAATGCTTATTATAAAACGTATCTTTATATTTGAAAACAGTTGCGTATGACCCGCTCCCGATTTGCTTTAAAGAAAATGATGAATTAGCTTGTGAATTTGCTACAGACAAAACATTACTAGGAATAAAAATCGGAATAGTATAATATAACTCAATTTTAGCCATATTAGGAGGCAGTGGACTCCCTCCACTAGATTTCAAAAATTCTCGACATTTGTACAAAATGTCAGCATAATAATCATCTATTTGAAGGCATATTTTGAGATTTTCAAAGCATTATACAAACCTAAAGTAATTTCTATAGTCTTTATAAGATCCCGACTTGGATCTGCCCAAAAATAAGCTCCAATATCATCCGTAGGAAGTCGCTCATTCATTAGTTTAAATAGAGATATAAAGTTATGATGGAGCGTAGTTAAAGTTTCCCTTAATTTCGGATGCTCTATACTTGAATACAGATCTGTAAACTCTGCGTTCATTGTGTTATTTGATATTAACTCTCTATATTGGGCTTCAATATAATTTTCAATATTCATTTTATCCGCCTCTAATTAACCAATTTATATACTAAAAGTGTAAATTGGGTTTTCTCATTCATTATCCAGCAAATAGCCGAAAAACTCTTCATGCAAGGCAGTATTTCCCTTCAGCGACTCGCCAGTTTCAAAGTCTACCAGATCAATCTTCATCTTATCTGCCAAAGCGTCTCCTCCGTCAATCATTACGAGAGTAGAGTGAAAAACCCCTTCAATAATATCATTTAACAATCTCTTAAAAGCATCTTTTTGCTCTTGAGTGGATATTATCTTTTGTAATTCTTGAATATCCGCCTTAATATCCGAAAATCTCAAATCAGCATCAGGCTCAAGGTTACTAGTCCCTTTATTAACCCAGTAGTCTTTGATATTTTTAAGATTTTCAAAAAGTATTTTTTGTTTTTCCATGAGATTCTTCTTCCTTTCATTCGCCATACCAATACTATCCGTATTTACTATCTATTTGCTTCGCAACGCAAATTACCTTTTAGCAAGCTTTGCCAAAAATCAACCGATACGACATCTCATGGGGGCGAGTATATCCCCGCTTGCTTTGCTATACCTGTTTTTTATATACTTTTCCAAAGAGAAGGTGTTTCTTGTATCTTGACCTGCCTGAATAGTAAAAGGGCTGCCTCAAACAGGTTTTAAAAACCTATTTTGAGACAGCCCCATAATCTCATAGAATAATTACCTTCCACTCAAGTAGCCGCAAAGGAATATTTAATTAGATTTCACCACTCCCTACTAGCGGTAATACTCTATCCACTTTGAAGAATACTAAATATAAATCTTCACTTGTCTCACATCCATCATGCTTGTAACGGCGACGAATTGAAAAAAGCAACTCGCTGTTTTTTTCTTCCTTGACCTTAGTCAAGTAGATACGCTTACCATCCATTTTCCCACCTTCGATAAATGAATAGCATGCATAAGGATTTATAGCAATATTTTCGTGTGTTTTATGTTCACGCATGATAAAACACACCAGATCATCTTCCATGCAATGAGGAGTGGCATAAACGGCAGCATTCACAATCCCTTTATCATCAGCTGTAGATAAAATACCGATCCCTTTTACCGTCGCAAAATACTCTTCCAATTTCATTCTAAAAGCCCCCATTATCTATATTATAATTTTATTTTAATTATATTCTTCGGTCTTTTTTGATAATCCTTTTTATTTAGTAATTATTCTAAATTTAATTTTATCTTCCTTAATATTATTACAGCCTTTATGGCCACCAACCTAATTATATTATCGACTAGAACTATTTTCTTCCACAGCAACTTTTTCGCCACACACTTCATATGCATTGAGGTTCCATTAAGGGTGTAAATAGAAAACCCCGGCAATGGCAATAACTTCATACAAATTCAAAAAAGGCCAGCCTCTCAACTGAGAAGCTAGCCTTTCCATATGTATTTTGCTTTCGCCCTAAGCACAAATAGTGCGAGTCTTCGATTGTTTATGGTATGTATGACAGAAGCAGTCATTTTATACTTTTATCAACTACGGCAAGAAGAACAATTTGTTTCGTCCAGTAAGCACCAAGCAAGCAGGATAATTCCTACACCTGCCTATAAGCGGTTTCCTGAGGAAAAGGATGACCACAGCGATATAGAATGAAAATTGGTAATAAACGCTTTGATGGACTAATCAAACAAGGTTGCCAATGTCACTACTGGATTTGTCGACACTGCTTCTAAAAACGAATAATTTAAGGTCAGGGACCGCAAGTATCCCACTTTGTGCTGTGTATCTCAAAATTAGGTAAGAAAAAACAAAATCAAATACTGCATTAACAAGCATGAACACTACGAAGTTTTTCTTTGTGAATTTAAAAATCCATATGATTCCTACCGGGAATGCACCATATATATAAGGAGCTATGCTATGAAATGGAAAAATATTGTCTTTTCCAATCCACCAGTTTAACGAAACTGCTAACTCTGCTACAATGGTTGCTATCAGTGATCCCAACAAAGCAACCGGCATGTAGCGTTTGATTTCGTCTTTATTTAGGAGAGGGAGGGTGAACCAGGGCAATATAATTATAGCAAATATTAGACAAAGAAAAGAAGCCCTTTCGGGCTTATATCTCGTCTTGGTGTGATAATCCATTTAACCTAGCTTCTTCAGCAAGTTTATTCTCTCCACGTTTTATTGCTTCTCGTACCATGGAACCAACTTCTCCAGTTGTAACGTCACTCCAGTCATCGTCAGCGACTTTATCTCCAAAACCTAATTCCTGAGCCAGTTGTTTCTTCGATGCATCAGACATAACCTTACCCATAATAACACCTCCCGCTTTTGTATTGGAGAGTCTACATATATAATGTTCGTTTATGTGTCAAACTAATCGTTTCAAATAATGTTATTTAGTTACATCGCTCCAATCGCCATCTTCCACCTTATCGCCAAAACCCAACTCGTGAGCCAGTTTATCCTTGGTCTCCTGTGACATTACTTTTTCTCCCACTCTTGGATCACCTCCCGCATAATTTCGAAAGAGCTTTTTTAGCATTTGTTTTTTCTTTGTAAATTATACTTAACAAGCAAAAAGGCCCCCTTGCGGGGGCCTCATAAGTTTTATCTGCCTCGTTTGCCGAGTTCCTTGTCGATATACAGCAGTGCGCCGCTTTTCTCAGGCAACAGCCTGAGTTTTTCTACAATGCTGCTGGCGTTGGCTTCTTCTTCAACCTGTTCGCTAATAAACCATTGCAGGAAAATCTGGGTAGCATAATCCTTATCGGCCACAGCCACTTCGTAAAGACTATTGATCAATGCGGTAACTTTGCGCTCATGACCCAGAACTTCTTCAAACATGCTGACCGGGGATTTGAAATCGGCAGGTGGCGCCTCAATAGCTTGCAAGGTGACCTTACCGCCCCGTTCCAGGATATACTCAAATAATTTTTTGGCGTGTCCGGTCTCTTCCTGATACTGAACCTTCAACCAATGAGCAAAACCTTTCAGATTCTGGGCCTCCGCATAGGCAGCCATAGCCAGATAAAGGTACGCGGACTGAAACTCGGCCTGAATCTGCTTATTAATAGCATCTTGCATGTTCTTATTAATCATTGTGTTTCTCCTCCTCAATCTAATCTCTACTATAATTTTAACAGATTAACCCATAATTATGCAAGCGATTTTAATACTAATTATCAACGAAAATTAATTTTTCATAATACCTGCTTTAAACTGCTCCCCGTCTCCGACCGGCAGCTCAGCGGCAACCTGCAGCGATCTTATCGTATTCTCACTATCGTTCAAAATAATGCTAGTTGTTGGCAAAAAACTTGTTCCCAACATCAGCATCACCCAAGACCCCTATACGCACCTGCAACGTAGTAGTTATAGAATACATGTCAAAAGCACGGGCGCTTCGAGTCACCGACCAATGCACAAGAAACTACAGCCTATTGTTGCAAATTCCAGGCTTGGGATAATAGTTTAATCCCCTTTTCCAATTCATCAGGCGTCATCCTTCCAAAACCAAGAATTACTCGAGATGGACTATTGCTACGTTGATAAGTGTCAGATAGAGGAAATATTCGGATATTATTCTCCCGCGCACGATTGATAAGCTCTTTTTCATCAAGACAATTATCTAGCAATTCCAAAACAACGTGGAGGCCCGCCCCTTGCCCAATAATATTCACGTGTGAACCGAAGTGACGGTCAATAGACTGTATGAGCGCATCATGTTTCCTTTTATATATTGTGCGCATCTTCCGCAGATGCCGTTCCCAATAGCCTTGTTCCATAAATTTGCAAAGTATTCTTTGTTCAAATAATGAAACCATTGCAGCGTATTTGCCAAATAGATCTTTATATATACTAAGAAATTGATATGGCAAAACCATATAACCTACTCTTAGAGCAGGCGAAAGGACTTTTGAGAAAGTGCCTAAATATATTATGTTTCTTTTGGGGTGCAAGCCTTGCAGGGCAGGAATTGGTTTTCCGTGATATCTAAGTTCGCTATCATAATCGTCTTCAATAATTACTCCCCCAACAGTCTCTGCCCAATTGATCAGCTTCAGTCGATTTTCCACCGGCATAACGCAGCCCAAGGGAAACTGATGTGATGGAGTAACATATACAACGGTGCTATTGCTGTTCTTTAGATCGTCAATGTTTATGCCGTCAGAATTCACGGGAACGTGACTGATAGAAAAAGAATTATTATGAAAAACGGTTTTCGGAATCCAGTGTCCAGGATCTTCGACCGCCAATACAGAATGATCAATTCGCAGAATTTGAGCTATGATGGATATACTATCTTGGAGGCCACAGCTGATAACAATTTGCTCAGGATCACAGGCAACACCGCGAAATCGCTCCAGATAACGCTGAATCTCACTGCGTAATTCAAATTCGCCTTGGGGATTGCTGTATAAAGTGAATTGTTCAGGACTTTCCTGAAGACATTCTGTCAGTAGCTTACGCCAAACTTTACTGGGAAAACTATCTGGAGATAGACAAGCTGGATGAAAGTCAAATAAATACGGTTTTTCATCTTCAAAAGTTTGCCCGACAGGAGGGATCGTATTATGGACGGGACGCGGCGTAAATTCTTGCTCTAGTGATGAAACATAGTATCCACTCTGTGGTTTACTGTGAATAAAACCCTCAGTACGTAATTGTTCATAAGCATAATCCACCGTATTGCGGCTTACAGATAATTCTTGAGATAAATGCCTAACAGATGGAAGCTTAGCGGATGGAATCAGTTTGCCTGATAAGATTTGATCTTTGATTTGATTATAAAGTCTGACATGCAAGGGCCGACGATCATTGCTATCCAATATAAACATTAAATTCACCGACAATCATCTTCAGTTTAGAAATTTAAAACATCTTCATTATACAAAGGAGTAAAAACTACTGTCAATGTTATCGCGCATAACTGTCCCTGTACAATTATAAATAACTGACTCTATCTCAGGGGGCAATTTTGTTCTATAATTTGATTATTAGAAATTCTTAAACACATTGTAAACGAAAGGATGTATTAGTATGCTCGACGAAAAATTATTGGCTATTCTCTCTCACCCTGTAGATGGGGCGGTTTCGATTGTAACTGGGGGTGACGACGGTCCTCACTTGGTTAATACCTGGAATAGCTATATAGCCGTTACTCCTGATAACAAGCTTCTAATTCCAGCTTACGGCTATAACAAAACTGAAAGAAATCTTTCAGCCCACAACGAAGTAACTCTCTCCATTGCCAGCAGGGAAATCCAAGGTTTCCAGGCAAAAGGAACTGGCTTTATCGTCAAAGGAAGTACGCGTTTTGTGAAATCCGGTGAAGAATTTGACCGCATGAAAGAAAAATTCTCATGGGTCCGCGCAGTACTGGAAGTAACAGTAACCTCTGCGAAACAAATGCTTTAAAATCAGCCTCCGACATATTCCAGACAGTATGATTATCACATTAGTTTCGAAACAACTAAGGGATGGATTGATAAATATGGACTTGATTAAAGTTGACCAAGAAAAATGCATCCGCTGCGGTTTCTGCGTTGACATCTGCCCGACGAACGTTATCATTATGGGCAGAGACGGGCCTCAAGCTACAGAACAGCACTGTATGGCCTGCGGTCACTGTGTAGCGGTTTGCCCCGAGGCAGCACTAGATAACGTACAAGCACCTTTGTCAAAACAAGTATCGCTGGAGAAAACACCTTTCCTTGATGCAAACTCGGCGGCCTGCTTTCTCCGGTCTCGACGATCTATTCGCCGTTATAAACAAGCTGCCGTAGCGCATGAAAAAATTCTACAGCTCCTCGATATCGCCCGACTGGCACCGAGTGGCGGCAACTTGCAAGGCATAACTTACCACGTCTTTGACAATCCTGACACACTTCGCAAAATTACGGCCGCCACGGTTGACTGGATGGAAAGTCAAGTGCAAGCAGGTTCTCCCTGGGGTCCGTATTTTGCCGGGAGAGTTGAAACTTATCGTAAAAACGGTCAGGATGTTATTTTGCGGGACGCGCCATGTTTGATTGTGGCCACTGTGGCAAAAGCATTTCTTCCACTCGGCCGGGATAATACCCATTTTTCACTGGCTTACTCCGAGCTATATGCACCGGCGATCGAACTAGGAACATGCTGGGCAGGATTCCTTGAAATGTGCGCAACTGCCGGTTATCAGCCCTTGGCTGAACTTTTGAACCTTCCGGAAGACATGACTGTAACTGGCGGATTGATGGTCGGGTACCCCCAGTATAAATATAAACGGCTTGTGGACAGGAATCCACTGCAAGTCACCTGGCATCAAAACCTTACTAACTGTCCAAAACCTTAAAACGGTGCTATCAGTACATAAACTGATTAGCACCGTTTTTCGTCGTTTATAATCGGCAGAATAAACTTGTGAGGTATCATTCATTGCTCTGCGTCAGTCTATCTCCGTCCATAATGCGTTGGTAGCAACGTCCTATAACCTTATTTATATGCTCAAATTTAATCCCTGGGCTACTTTGCTGCCAAGCTCTGTATCTGTCCTCATAAAATGTTCAATCATCCTCTTTTGAATAGGCTCATAAGCCTGGCTCAGACTTTCTAAGATATTAGAAACCAGATGTTTCTTTTCCAGTTCCGTCATATTTCGATATCTGCACCCCGGCTGATAATAATCATCGCCTGCTATTGCCTGCCGACCCACGCTCCCTGAAGAATATTCCTGGGGCGGATTGCCTTTTGCAGGTGCCCCTGCGGGAGTCCCACAGCCTAACGTGTTCGGCAAATAATTGGCGATATCTTCGCTGTACCTGATTCGCATGGGCCCATCCTGCATATTGTTGTTAACCGGACTTCTGGGCATATTTACCGGAAGCTCTAAATAATTGGCTCCGATACGATATCTTTGGGTATCGCCATAGGGAAAAATACGCCCCTGCAGCACTCTGTCATTCGAAAAGTCGATTCCCGGCACAATCGCCGCAGGTGAAAACGCCGACTGCTCGACCTCGGCAAAAAAATTCTCCGGATTTTTATTTAGCACCATCCTGCCCACCGGAATTAACGGAAACAAATTCTCCGGCCATACAAGGGTGGGGTCCAAGATATCAAAAGGCTGCTCGCATTCAAACTCAACTTTTATTGTTTGCACCCTCATTTCAAATTCAACAGACTCCCCGGCCGCAATGGTATCGAAGAGATCCCTGCTCGCCACGTCAGGATCAGTAGCCGCAAGATGAGCCGCTGTCTTGCTATCTATATATTCAACACCCGCACAGGGTTCCCAGTAATACCTGACATACACTTCTTCCCCATGCATATTGACCCACTTGTAAGTGTTTACTGCGAAGCCTTGAATCTTTCTGTAGCTTTTGATAGTACAATTGTCGGCAAAAAGGTAAGAAAGAAAGTGCATGGACTCGGGCCTCAAAGACATGAAATCCCAGAAACGGCTGGCCGCTATCGGTCCACCTCGGATATTGGTAACCGGATCTGGCTTTACGGCATGAACGAAATCGGGAAATTGCAGTGGATCTCTTAACGGAAATACCGGAACATTGTTGCTGATAAGATCATAATTGCCTTCTTCCGTATAAAATTTCACCGCAAGCCCGCGAATATCCCGCACTGTATCGGCACCACCCGCCGACCCGCCGGCTATCGAAAATCTGGCAAAAACAGGAGTCATCTTTTCAGGATCTTGCAAAAAATTCGCCTTGGTCAAAGGGGCGAATGATTTATAAGGTACAAAAAAACCGAAAGCACCCGCTCCTTTGGCATGAAACACTCTTTCAGGAGTCTTCTCCCGATCAAATTGCGAAATCTTTTCAAGATAAACAGTATCGGCGAGGAGAATTGGCCCCCGCTCTCCCACTGTTAAGGAATGCTGATCATCGACAACCGGCGCCCCCTGGTTGCTGGTAAGATAGTGTTTGGCCATATTCCTTCTCCCCCTAAATCATAAATCCTATTATAGATTATATTAATTTGAGGGTTATATATGATAGAGTGAAGCCCCGTTGAGATTAACTATGTCCACATGAGCTTCATTCTGCAGCAAAATAAGGCTTTCAGCTTTTATGTATCTTACGAACATGCCACCAATGACAAGCCTAATAGCCTATAGAGAGAAATACTGGTTTATCTTCAGCCTTCGACTTGGTGAACGCCTCATCGCCCCAGAGATACCAGTTCACCGGGTTGTGGGCGTGCTGCAGAAGATATGGCGATTTTTCATTTATCAGCCGATTGGCTTTTTGATCAGTTGTCGGCATTGGTCAAACCTCCTTATTTGTTCGGGATTATCCCAACAAATATCAACCACAGCCACAATACATGTTTATAAGTTGACATAATCACTTACTTTGTGCGATTAGAATAACATATATTGCAAATGGTTTTTTCATTTGAATAACAGTTGGTAATCATACAATAATTGGGAGGTGCACGATTATTTTATGGAGGCTTTTGAATTAGATATCGATCAAGATCTTCTTCGCGTGGCTGGACCTACTGGACCTACTGGACCTACTGGACCTACCGGGGCCACGGGCGCCACCGGGCCTACCGGCGCTAATGGACGTACCGGGGCTACCGGTTCAACCGGCGCTACCGGACCTACCGGCTCTACTGGACCTACCGGAGGTACTGGGTCTATTGGACCTACTGGTGCTACCGGGCGTACTGGGTCCACCGGCACTACCGGCGACACCGGACCTACCGGCTCTACTGGAGCTGCCGGAGGTACTGGGTCCATTGGACCTACCGGTGCTACCGGGCGTACCGGGGCTACCGGCACTACCGGCGCCACCGGCTCTACCGGCTCTATTGGAGCTACCGGAGCTACTGGGTCCATTGGACCTACCGGCGCTACTGGGCGTACCGGAGCCACTGGCACTACCGGCGCCACCGGCCCTACCGGTTCTACCGGCGCCACCGGCGCTACTGGCTCTATCGGCGTCACCGGCCCTGCTGGGACCACTGGATCTACTGGAACTACCGGTGCAACTGGAGCCACCGGTGATCCAGGAGTTACTGGTGCTACTGGTGCCACCGGTGCTACTGGTGTTACTGGTGCTACTGGTGCCACCGGTGCTACTGGTGTTACTGGTGCTACCGGTGCTACTGGCACAGCAACTCCGCTGATTTCAATCAACCGAATTTACGTTGCAAATTCAGTCAGTAGCAATGTCTCGGTTATTGATGGCAATAGCAATACTGTTATCACCACCGTTACAGTGGGCCCCACCCCAGGAGGGATCGGTGTTAATTCACCAACCAACCGTATTTATGTTGCAAATTCAGCCAGCAATAATGTCTCGGTTATTGATGGAAGTAGCAATACTGTTATCGCCACCGTTACGGTAGGTACCGACCCAGCAGGAATCGGGGTGAATTCAATAACCAACCGTATTTACGTTGCAAATTTAGCCGGTAATAATGTCTCGGTTATTGATGGAAGTAGCAATACTGTTATCGCCACCGTTACGGTAGGTACCAGTCCATTCGGAGTCGGTGTAAATTCAACAACCAACCGCATTTACGTTGTAAATTCCGCTGGCAACAATGTCTCGGTTATTAACGGAGCATCCAATGTGATCATCGCCACCATTACGGTAGGTAACACCCCAAGAGGAGTTGACGTGAATTCAACAACAAACCGTATTTACGTTACAAATTTCACCACCCCTGGCAATGTCTCGGTTATTAGCGGACTTTCCAATCTGATCATCGCCACCGTTACGGTAGGTAACACCCCAGCAGGAGTCGGTGTTAATTCCTTAACAAACCGCATTTACGTTGCAAATAACACCCCCATTGGCACTGTCTCGGTTATTGATGGAAGTAGCAATACTGTTACCGCCACCGTTCCGGTAGGTGCCACCCCAGCAGGAGTAGGCGTAGATTCCTTAACGAACGCGGCCTACGTGGCAAATTCAAATTCAGGTACGCCCTCCATACCCGGTTCTGTTTCGGTCATAGATGGAAATTCCAATACTGCTATAGCCACCGTAACGGTAGGTCTCGTCCCAGTCGGAGTAGGCGTTAATCCTTAAGGTGCATTTAAAAAATTCATTTTTTTTCTTAAAGAAACTTGGCTTGCGCCAAACCTTAATTGCCCTTACTTGGAATCATGAAAGTGTTATACTTTCTGATTCCACAAGGAAAGACCAGCTTACGTCCTGCGTGAGCTGGTCTTTGGCGTGACAAATGCTTTGGGATTCGTCATTTCTTTGACCTGAGTTCCTCAAGGAGTTTCATATTGTTCATAATGTTTAGGTCACCTGGTCGATAGGACAATGCAATTTTATTGTGATAGTATGATAGTTCGTACTCACCCATTTGATAATAGCAAAGTCCGAGCTGCATGTGGGGTAACCACGTCCGGCTAGCATGATTTTGGATGGTCCAACGGTTGTTTGGCTGTGGTGACTCAATCGCGACTTTGTACCAGAACGCGGCTTGGAGAAATTGGTTTTTCTCCAGAAAGAAATAGGCTAGGCGGCAACAAAACTCCGGACGAGGCATGTCATATTCAAAAGACTTGAATATATATGCCCGTTCTTTTTCCCGATCCCCCAGGTGATAATAGCAGTCCGCCAATTTGGAACAAGCATAGATGCGGTCTTCGGTCGTAACATTCTCCATGTCCATTAATTTTAGATATAACTCTGTGGCTTTTTGATACGACCGATGCTGATGGAGCTCCATAGCATAATGCAGCGTATCTCCTAAAGTGAATTTCTTGCCTGTTAACAAGAGATTTTCGTAAATTTTCAGGTTCCGGTCAGGGTCAGAAGTTGTGTGATTTTTCTGGTGGGTAACTACGATATCGCTGTCATAAAAAATTCCGTCTATTATCGGCAGATCCTCATGGACGACACCTTCCCACTGATAATTCTTCGACCGTTTCACCATTCGAGTACGCCGTACATTCAGAGTGACATTTCCTGCATCGTCAAAATCACAGTGATACTGCATGGATACAGCATCCACCTCTGGAGTCAGGGATTGCTTCAAATGAGCTAGTTTCTGCCTGTCCCCGGACAACAGTACATCGTCGGCATCAAGCCACAGGATGTAATCCATAGTAGCCTTGGCGAAAGATAAGTTCCGCGCTGCCGCAAAATCATGAATCCATTCAAAGTCGAAGATCTGTTGAGTCCATTTGTTGGCTACTTCCTTGGTCCTGTCAGTCGATCCCGTATCGACAATGATGATTTCATCCATGACATCTCCAACGGATTGCAGGCACCGTTCAAGGGTATCTTCCTCGTTTTTCACAATCATACAAAGACTAATGGTAACCATTTGGACACCTCACACGGCTTTCATTTATCTTTATACTCATATGCCTAACATTCTGCAAATGCAACATTATAATGATTCGGATTCATAATGAGACTTCTCTTTTATCAGGCGGTTAGACTTTTGTTCAGTCGTAAGCACGGCGTGACCTCCTTTACATTGGTCTTAGAATGAATCAGAAAACGTACAGGTGATAGCCGATACCTTTAGTCTTCATACCGTCTGAGGTTGTTTCCTCTTGCCGCAAGCGTCTCAACTGACGCGTTGTTATACGGGCGCTTCCCTTATCAGGATATGGGGGGAATCAAAGCAGCAAAAAGAGGGCTGATCTTATAACCATTTGGATCAGTCCTCTTTTTGCTGTTTCTCCAAAGCAAAGCTACCGAAAATGTTACCTTTATGAACATGGCACCAGACAAGTCGAATAACCGCTGGACAGGAATACAGTCTTATTTCCTCTTTAGCCTTGGGAAATGCCCCCCGGGGTGGGCAACACTTCTATATCAGGTACCGCAAAAAGTTCGGTAAGGATGGGTAGATGGCTCAGATAGTGCAGCGTACTCGGCCTGCTCCGGGGAATGCGCATAGGGGCTTGTAAGAACGACAAGCAGCCGCTCCATCACGCTGTAGTCTTCTCGCTTCACTGCGGCTTCCAGCGCGGCTTCAACCCTGTGGTTCCGGGGAATTAGCGCAGGGTTGCAACTTTTCATCAACTGCTGCGACGCGGCTTTCGGTTCCTGCTGCCGGCCTAGTCTCGCCTGCCAAAGCTCATACCATGGAGCAAATTCTGTGGCACCTGACAGTACAGTTTCCTCTCGCGTATCAAAAGTTAATGCTCGGAAAGTATTGGTATAGTCCGCATGATGCTTCTGCATCATACTCAGGAGGTCTTCAACAAGGGATTGGTCCTGCGCCTCTTCGTTAAACATCCCCAGTTTCGCTCTCATTCCCGCGAGCCAAGCACGGTGATACAACTCCGTAAAATCTGCAAGCGCATCATTGGCCAGTTTGACAGCCTCTGCCTGGTCAACATGCAGCAGCGGCAATAGCGTTTCGGCAAATCGTGCGAGATTCCATCCGGCAATATGCGGCTGATTGCCATAGGCGTAGCGACCTTGAAGGTCAATAGAACTGAATACCGTTACCGGGTCGTAAGCATCCATAAAGGCGCAAGGACCATAGTCAATAGTTTCTCCACTAAGGGCCATGTTGTCGGTGTTCATCACCCCGTGGATAAAGCCAACCAGCTGCCATTTGGCAATAAGCACAGCCTGACGCTTGGTCACTTCCTGAAGCAGTGAAAGATACCGACTTTCATCAGCTTCAACGTCAGGAAAATGGCGCTTTAGTGTATAGTCAGCCAAGACCCTGAGATCCTCAAGTGTGCCCCAATTTGAAACGTACTGAAAAGTGCCTACGCGCAGATGACTGGCAGCCACGCGGGTCAGAATTGCCCCTGGCTGCTCTCTTTCGCGAATTACTGACTCACCGGTTATTACCACTGCCAGGCTGCGGGTAGTAGCAATACCAAGCGCATACATCGCTTCGCTGATGATGTATTCACGCAGCATCGGACCAAGTGCCGCTCGACCATCGCCCCCGCGGGAGTATGGCGTTCTACCCGAACCCTTGAGCTGAATATCAAACCGTTCACCCTGGGGGGTTATCTGCTCACCAAGCAATATAGCCCGACCGTCACCTAACATCGTAAACCCACCAAATTGATGCCCCGCATAAGCTTGAGCAAGCGGCAACGCACCTTCCGGAACCAGGTTGCCAGCCAGCACAGCCACTCCATCATTACTTTGTAGCGACTTGACATTAAGCCCTAGAGATGTAGCCAAGGCATAATTAAGAATGATTAACTTCGGTGCTCTCACAGGAGTTGGGCTCAGGCGGCTAAAAAACGATGCCGGCAGACCGGCATAACTGTTGTCCAAGTTCCATCCTGTGCCTATTATCGCCTTTTCCTTTATCATCGTATCTCCTTTTACTTTTATTTTTATCTCTTTGTATCTTAGTTATTATTTTTCACATAAACAAAAAACACAGGAATTCAATGATATTTATCTTGTCTCCTACATTCTATACCAACATCAGGCAATCCCTATTAGTGTCTACTTTCGCTAATTTATTATACCTTTTAATATATTAGATGGTGCTCCTTAAATAGTTTAGTTATGTACTGGCCATATTCCCTATATTCCTACACACAATCCTCCCAATTAACCCCGGAGCATGAAAAATTTGCAGGATAATCAGGTTGGTTAAGCAAAATTATATATAAAACAAAGTCATAAGGAGAATTAATTATTATGGATTTGACTAATGAGCAGAGAATTGTCTTAAAGGGAAAGGGATATATATCCATGAGAGATGGTGATCATTTTTCATGCAGGGTTGTAATTTCCGCAGGCAAGATAAGTGCCCTGCAAAGCCAAAAACTAAGCGAAGTCTGCCAAAAGTATGGAAAAGGATATTTTACCATAACCCAAAGAGCCAATGTACAGATCCCTTGGGTACAATATGAAGACTTGGATAATGTGGCGAAGGCCCTTGAAGAGGTTGGCTTATCTGTTGGCGGAACCGGGATGAGGGTAAGGCCCGCACATAACTGTAAAGGTACCATCTGTCGTTTTGGCTTATATGATACAGAGGCGGTTGCTGAAGAAATTAATGAAAGATTCTATAAAGGATATTACAATATTAAACTGCCTGGCAAGTTTAGAATAGAGCTGAGCGGATGCCCTAATAACTGTTCTAAAGTTCAGTTAGGCTGTCTCAGTCTGCAAGGTAAAAAACCTAATCAGGTAGCAATTTTAATCGGGGGCATGTCCGGGAAAAACATTGTTATTGGCAAAGAGATAGCAGGCCTTTACTCAATTCCCGAGGCAATGATTATTTTAGAGAAAGCCTTACAATTTTATAAAGAGAATGGCCTTCAAGGCGAACGATTTGCCAAAACGGTGGAAAGAATCGGCTTTGAAAGTGTCGAAAAATTCTTGTTAGAAAACTGAAAAACAAAACAACGAAAACGGCTGGAATATCTCCAGCCGTTTTCGTTGTTTTGTAGCGCTATAGCCGAAATCCGTCTGCACCAGCATCGGCAACAAAGTACCACCGGCATAGATAGCAAACCCAACAAAGAAAATAATGATGCAAGGCATGCTGAAACTCGGCTTAGCAAGCATTAATTGTTTCGCCTGGTAATATATATTCTAATGCATTTAATTTTCGAAAGGGGAAAGTAATAACGATGAAAAAATCAGTACTGATTTCCGCGTTGATCTTCCTTGTCGTTTTTGGTACCTCCACGGTTTTTGCTTCTCAGGTTCTTACATTGTCGGCTGCAGGATATCTGCAGCAGCAAGCCAACTGGGTAACTAGTGCACCTCCAGGTTATTCACGCACATTAGGTTTTACGGTTTGTACAAATTCGGGTATTACGAATGTGGTTAGCTATGCTGCAGGAGCTTTTGGTTACAACGCTGGCACGGGCATCTTTGAATCATCTACATCGCAATATTTTAGTGACCGGACATGGATGAGCCCGCCAACTCCCGGTATTATTATCATGCCACAGAATCCCTTTAATCCAAATAAAGTGGATCAAATAAAAATCGCCTTGAATAAAAATACCGGAACAGCAACTATTACACTTTTAAGTTGGGGAAATGCAGTAGAAGTGTTCCCGCTTCAATACGGCGACAATCTTTTATATAGCATACATAACACCGGAGATAGTAACTGGCAGAGTATCATTATCTCATTTAAACATAACGAGTGGAAAATACCGACTTAAGTCAACTACCTCCATGATACATTCCTTTGTCCTCACTACAAGAATGTTACCTTTTTGAACACGACACCAATGGCAAGTACTATAGACGATGGATAGGAATACCGGTTTATCTTCGACCTTCACCTTGCTAAACGTGCCCATAATCCAGTGGTTACCAATCCACTGGATTATGGGCGTTTTGCAGGAAATATGGGCTCATTTCATTTGTATGATTATTGGCTTTATTGATCGATTGCAACTATTACCCAGACCCCCTTTTTCGTCAATCTTAGTAAACAGAAAAGGTATAGGCCATTTGCCTATACCTTATCTCGTAATAGATTTGACTAATTCCACTTGTGTCAGTGAGAACCTTCACCGTGACAATCTTGTACCTTATTATAATCCTTATAAATTCCGTCTAATCTCTTTTGAGTAGCTTTCTGACTAATATAAGTGCCTTCAACGACGTTTGAAAAATTATGTTTAGCAAGAATACCTTTTATCATATGAACGTGGGGACATCTGCTATAGTGATGATGATCAAGCACCATACAAGAAGATAGGTACACTACTACTTCATCTCTTGAAGCATCTGTCTGGTTTGCCAGCTTGTTGGCGAAATGCTCGAGCTTTGCGGCTACACCTTTCCCACAACAACCGCCGCAGGTAAAAGAGATGTATTTCAAGTCTTCCTCAGCAACGTCCTTAAAAGCACCGGTTTTGTCATAAAAAGACTTCATGCAAGCCCAGCCGCTACACCTTCTGTGGGCGATATCGCATTGAATAATGACAGCATACTTTTTCATTTCTTTTCTCCCCTCAATATTAGTATCGGTTAAGATAATAATACAATAAAAATTGGTGTCTTTAAAAGTGCCAATTAATACAACCTTAGTGGATACAGTTCTATAAAACGAGCCCACTAGCATTAAAACACAAAACGCCTGCTAATAAAGCAGACGTTCAGTTTATCGCTAAACCCAGCCACCGTCGAACCAGGCCTGCTTTAACAGCTGTAATCCGTTAACAATATCCTGCTCGTTTAGGCTGCTAAAACCGAGGAGAACCATATTGCCGGCGTATTTTTCCGGGCACAGCCAATATCTCGATACAGGATAAACAATTACTCCATAATTTTTAGCCTTGTCGATAAGGTCTTGTTCTTTCCCATGGAAGAATTCCAGCAAAACGTGCAATCCCGCGTTTTCCCCATGGATGATAACGTTGTCTCCCATTAATTCACGAATAGTACGAATCATAACATCATGCTTCTTCTTTTGAATAAGGCATACTTTTCTTAAATGACGATCCCAATGGCCCAAGCTCATGAAATATTCCAGGGTTTTTTGTTGAAGCCAAGGAACAGGATTATTGTATTTTGCAAATATCTTCTGATATCTATCTCGCCAAGGCTCAGGCAAAACCATATAACTTAAACGCAGCGCCGGTGCTAATGTTTTTGAAAAAGTGCCAATATAGACCACTCGATTGTTCATATCCAGATTTTGTACCGAAGGTATCGGTCTGGAATTATATCTTAATTCGCTATCATAATCATCCTCAATAATAATCCCATCTTTTCGTTCGGCCCAGTCTAAAAGGTTCATTCTTTTTCCAATAGGCAGAACTGCTCCTGTTGGAAATTGGTGAGACGGTGTTAAATATACTATTTTAGCCGATGTTTTTTCTAATTGAACCAAATCAATACCGTCTTCTTCCATCATTATCGGTATAACATTAAAGCCATTATTAATAAAAACATCTCTAGCCCCGTCGTATGCGGGATCCTCAAAGGCTATATCGGTGGAATATTGCCGAAATAGCTGGCAAAGTAAAGTTAAGCACGGCTGAATTCCTGCGCATATTACAATTTGCTCCGGTTGGCAATGAACGCCTCTGGACATTTTTAGATACTTCATGATTTCCATTCGTAATTCAAGTTCGCCTTGACGATCATTATAGGCTACCATATTTCTCACACTCAAAGACGATAAAGAATAATTCGTATATTTACGCCACAGCTTCAGTGGGAAATCATCGGGATTTAACTTTCCATATTGGAAGTTATACTTATATTCAAAAACATTGCTGACATTAGGTGTTGCAGGGTAATTAAACGAATTTTGCTTTTCCAATTCTGGATACGAGACATTATCGATTTTATTAATAATAAAACCGCTGCCGACCTTGCTATCTACATATCCTTCTGAACAAAGTTGCAAATAGGCATATTCAACCGTGTTTCGTCCAACATTTAAAGTTTTAGCAAGTATGCGCGTTGACGGAAGTTTACTGTTCTCAGTAAATTCGCCTGATAATATCTTATCTTTTAGTTGCTTGTAAATCTGGAAGTACAAAGGTTCGTTCGACTGCTCATTCAGTACAATCATAATGCTTGTTCACCACCTTCCAACTGTATCCTATTCAATTGTAAATATCGTCACTTTTTATGGAGTCAATTCAATTTTATTATTATTTTTATGAACGGTCAAGCTTAGACTATATGATGATATATATTGAAGACTTGTTGCCGGGTTCTTGCGATCAGAACCCATTTTATCTGAGACTTTTATTATCCTTGGAGGCAATTTACCTTCTTTAGCTCACTCTTGCAAAAATCAAATTTCGGATCTTTCTTATTAGCTTATTCATCTGTTAGGCAATCCAATAAAGAATGGGTAATTATCATCATAGCCGTCAATGCAGTAATTTTGACAGTCGCAATTGTTCATATCGTTTTACGAACGTCACAAAACTAATATAGGATAAAGCATTTGTCCCTAGGTTGTTTTTCGGCCGGTTGCAAATATTTTATAGACCTCCTTTCAACAAGTCCTAGCAGAAAAGAAATAAGGTATAGCCAATTGCCTATACCTTATTTCTTCGTATAAATACCACATAATTTTTTGTTGTACGTACCAAAGTCAGGTGCCGACTCGGTCGCCTTCCGTACCACATATATCATCGGCCGCAATTAACTTTTTTTATCATCAGCTTCAATATTATCTTGTTCTGACTTTTGGACCGCTTTACTAGCCGGTTGGGCAAGGGTGCTTGCCAGCAACCCTTCAACAATAGCCTTGTTTTCAGATGCGCCATGCATCGCCCAGGAAGGAACAAAATATCCTAACGACGCACCGAAAATCAAATCATGGGTTAATTTCCCCAATTGCGCTTGACTACCATAAACGACATAGTTTGTTGCCCCCCAGCGCATCATTTCCGTTCCAAAAAACCAGATGAAAAGTCCTAATAGCACTCCTTTATAAAAACTCTCATTTACCCCAAAAAGCAGTAACAGCACGTAAAACGCCACTCCCCATATTGCCCCGATTATCAAATGTCCTGCAAAACCAATTACAGAACCAATCGGAGTCGAGATTTGACCCACCGGTAGGAATATTCCGGCCGCCACCTCCCAGACGGAGGTCACTTGCAGACCCATTCTTATCAAGACAAGTTGAACAATACCAGCCAAGATAGCTGACAACGCACCAGCATATACAGACCAGATAAATGCATCTCTTTTGTCTATCATCTTTCCCTCCCTACAAGATAATAATGATAATAGTTTGCTCAAATATCATCCTCTCATTCTGGCATACGATAACCGATACCCCACGGCAGCATAACACTTTAAACTCGTTTGTTGACACGCGACCAAAATGTGGTATCATTAATTCGATAGTTGTCGAAAGATAGAATTCATAATCTAGTAGTGACGTCATCAGAATTGAGAATTTTGTTTCCAAAAGAATAGTTTTATGACGAATAATTTAATGATTTTAAAACATAGAAAAGGGTGATTTGATGAAAACAAATATTTTTTACTTTACCGGAACGGGTAATTCGCTTAAACTTGCTCAGGACTTAGCTTTGGAACTAGGAAATACCACGCTGACGTCAATTGCCGGTTTACAGAATGGAAATATTGATTTGGATGTATCTTGTGATTGTATCGGTCTGATCTTTCCCATTTATTCCTGGGGACTTCCGGGAATTGTTCGTGACTTTTGCCAAAACTTAAGAACAGATCAATATTTCTTTGTTGTAATGAATTATGGTGGCAACCCAGGATATGCCCTAGACCAACTCAGATCAGTACTTCAACCCACTGGGACAAAATTAAACGCCGGATTCGGTCTGGCTATGCCTGATAACTTTATGCCACTATTCAGTGATATTTCAAAAGATACACAGTTAAAAATAACAGAAGAATCTTCGGCAATAATCCATAGATTTGCCGAAATCATCCGAAGAAAAGAAGAATACTTCTCCCCCATTGATTATTCAGCAAAAAACTGGATTCTTTCTAATCCCATCAACAAGCTTTGGCTCCATTTCTATAAAAAGTCAGATAAATTCTTTAAGGCTGATGTCAATTGTAATTCCTGTGGTCAATGCCAAGCCATATGCCCGGTTAGCAATATCACATTGATAGATGGCCATCCCCAGTGGCAGCACAATTGTCAAGGCTGCCTGGCGTGTATTCATTGGTGTCCGCAGGAGGCAATACAATATGGCCGACTTACCGCCAAACACAGACGCTATCAGAATCCCAAAATCAATATAAAGCAAATAATCGAAGGCAATCAAGGCCGGAATATATAATAATCGATAAATAAACTGCCACGATATGGCTGAAATATGTTATGCCAAAAGAAGCACCCCGAAAGGTGCTTCTTTTGGTTCCTATAGCAGAGTCTGTTACATCTTTAATCTCACGAGGATATTCTTAATCTTTAATAAATTTGTTTTCTTCAAGTTCCTTGAAAGCCAAATTCAGTTCTTCCTGGGTATTCATAACGATTGGGCCACCCCATGCGATAGGCTCCCTAAGGGGTTTTCCCGACATAAGCAGAAACCTTATCCCTTTTTCAGAGGCTTTGACCCGGAACGTGAGCCCTTCATCAAATAATATGGCATGCTTCTCCGAAATGAGCTCGGCAGAATCAAAGGACCCCTCTCCCTGCAAAATATAAATAAATAATGTTGCAAACTGATCTGTATCGAGTGACCACTCAGCACCAGGATTTACTTCCACATCCAAATACAAAAGTTTTACATAGTCACCTTCCACTGCCCCTGTTTTTCCATTATAGGTTCCGGCAATAATGCGTATCTTCTGGTCTTGCTCATTGATCACCGGAATATCGTTCTTTACTATTCCATGATATTTTGGGGCAACCATTTTATCTTTTGCAGGCAGATTAAGCCATAGCTGAACGCCCAGCATTCTGTCACTGGGCTTTGGCAGTTCCTGATGAATGATCCCGGAACCTGCCGTCATCCATTGACATTCTCCATTTAAAATACTTCCTTTATTCCCCAAACTATCACCGTGTTCTATATCTCCCTGAATTAGATAAGTGATCGTTTCAATTCTGCGGTGCGGGTGCCACGGGAAACCCTTAATATAGTCATTGGGATTTACAGAATCAAAAGCATCCAGCATGAGGAATGGATCAAAGTCCTTCGTATTATCATGGGCAATAACCCTTACCAGTTTTACACCCGCGCCGTCCACAGCACGTTCCCCGGTTACAATCTTACTAATAGCCCGTATGTCACTCATAATAAACAAAACCTCCCTGTTGATAAAAAAATGTTTTTATTCAGCTATTATTTGCATCGCGACTACCGAACTTGAAAACTCTTTTTCGCAGTGCAACTACACTTTTCATAGGCGGCAACGGGCAAAGACTTGTCTGCTATCTTGGCACTACCCTGCTGCTATCCCCAAACCAGTAATATCCATTTTAAGATATTGTATGTCAAGTCGAATTACTCCTGCCTCGTCTCATCAGCTTTATATTCACGCGTGCGGCAAACACCAAGTCTTCAGAATATGCAGCCTCCGATACTTCTCTGCCTGATCCAGAGAAACTCCTAATAAGAAACTTAGTTAATACAATAACGTGCACACAAAGAAATACTTAACATAAAATATAACAGAACTATTTTCAAGTTAGACAGTTAGATGTAATCAACATCGCACTTTCCACATTCGAAATCGTATCTTGTTAGTTTCTTATATAATCGACACGCTAACGGTCGGATCAAGAACAATCGACGGCTAGTTTTCCGTTTTATGCGCCAATACCTTGATGCAATTTAACTATTAAAAAGCGAGGAACCAAAATCATGAAGAGAAAGTACGGCTATATTCCAAGTCCCCAGCATTTAACATACGAGCAGTTTTCGGCGACCAAATATAAACTAGAGGCTGATCTGCCTGATAGAATTGACCTTCGTCCTTGGTGTAGCCCGGTTTTAGATCAAGGCGAGCAAGGCAGCTGCACCGCTCAGGCGATCGTTGGGTTGAGGGAATTCTTAGAAATACAATCCGGGCAGCCCCTTACCTCCTTATCTCGAGCATTTTTGTATTATGAGGAACGCCTAAAAGAGGGCACTACTGATGAGGACAGTGGCGCTATGCCAGTGGACGGAATGGCTGTACTCAAGACTATCGGCGTATGTCCAGAGGCAGAAATGCCGTATTCTGACCAAGACTACAGTACCGCGCCAACTGACAAAACTATTCAAGACGCCGGGCCTTACAGAATCAGTTCCTATAAAGCGGTTAACTCCACCGCGCTCTTTAAAGCGGCGCTCGCCGAGGGGCATCCTGTGGTTATCGGCATACAGATTTACGATAGTTTTGAGTCTGATGCGGCAGCTAAGACTGGCACTATCCCAATACCAAACAAGGACGCGGAACAGCATCTGGGCGGACACTGCATGCTGGCGGTTGGCTATGATCTCGGCATGACGGCAGGTGCTCATATAGGATACGTGATCGTAAAAAATTCGTGGGGTCGAGATTGGGGCGATAAAGGATATTGCTATATTCCTTTAGCATACTTCATGCAACCCGGCTTAGTCAGCGACTATTGGATTGGCACTATCGCAGTGATGAAAGGAGGTAAGGATACTGTGACATGGCTAGATATAGAGGCTCAGGTGCTAAATTTACTCTTTGAGATTATGGAAGCGTATGGACCGACATTGGCCCAAGAATTTATTGACGAGTTAGTGAAACTAATCGAGGAATTTATCCCCGATTCTGGGCTGAGCAAACTGCAAAAAGTTAGCTGGGTGGACATTAGAAATGTACTGGAGAATCAAATTACCCAGGCACTCCTACAGGCCATTGCAGCTTTGATTGCAAATTTCAAAATAAAAGTTAATGCTAAAGAGGACCTTGTTGACTGTTAATCGGTCGGAACGGAAAAAAAGCATAGGCCATTTGCCTACACCTTATATCTTTTCGTATTATGGCGCAAGAGTAATTAGTTTGTGCCAATAAATCCCCTGCAACATAGCTGTCATAAATTAAAACAGTAATTAAGGCGACATCACAATAACTGAGAACCCCGCAGACACCTTCGAATGGTCTAAACCAACCTCAAGTATTTACAATATCTGACCGCGGCTCTCAGCATATTTTATCCATTTTTAGACTTTGCCTCGCCAGTCTGGCGAGATTGACTGCTGCAATTTTGCCACCATACTTATCCGCCAAATAGCGTTCGACTTCTTCGGGTGTCAGCCTGTAAATCGTCAATCCGTTCGGGCCTAGTTTCATCATAATCTGTTCCTCCAGCGGTTTATTGCTACAAATACCTCTTGATCAGGCTCAACCTCCATAGTCAAAACACATTACGCGTTATTTGCGTAATCAACAGTTTTTTTTAGGATAGCGTGCAGACGATTGGGTTCATTTGCTTCCGCATAAATACGCACAATAGGTTCCGTGCCGGAAGCGCGTAACATCACCCAGCCGTCTGACAAGTATAGCTTGCAACCGTCTGACAGATCGCTTGACACAATATCCAGCCCGTTCAGTTTACTCGGCGGGTTGTCTGCCAAAGCCTTCATCAGGCGTTCCTTTTTTTCATTCTCCAGATGCAAGTCTTCACGGTCATAATAGAACCAGCCAAGTTCGCCCATCATCTCATCAATCAACTGCCCCAGCGTCCTGCCATAAGCGGCTACCATCTCGATCAAAAAATACCCGAGCAGCACGCCGTCCCGTTCGGGAATATAGTTTTTCAGGCCTATGCCTCCGGACTCCTCGCCGCCGATCAGAATGTCCTCTTTCAGCATGAGCGTGGTAATATACTTAAAACCAACCGGCGTTTCATAAAGTTTCAGTCCATATTTCCTGGCTACCCGCTTAACTAGTTCTGATACTGTCAGCGTCTGGACAACGCCTCCGGTCCAGCCGCGCTTTTCGACCAAGTATTTCGTCAGAAGAGCAATGATCTGGTGAGGATTGATGAAGCGGCCGTCGGCGTCTATCGCACCGATGCGGTCACCGTCGCCGTCGGTCGCAAGGCCGATATAGGCTTTTTCTTCTAGCACTGCCTGTCTTAATGCAGCCAGGTTTTTCTCAATCGGCTCAGGGTTTACACCGCCAAAGGACGGATTAAATTCGCTGTGTAGCTCCGCCACATTCAGTCCGTATTCCTTGGCAAGTTCGTTTGGGTACCCCATCGCCGCGCCATGCATTACGTCAAATAATATCTTTCCTTTAAAACCGGCTAATACCTTTTTGTCCAGCATAGCCTTGACGTGTTCAAGATAGCTGGTCCGAGGCGCAAAATATTCTATATCCGAAGCTCCGGTTACCTTTTGAAAGATTCGTCCGCTTTCTTCCAGCGGGCGAACACATCTCTCGATCTCGGCCATGATCTCCGGCGATGCCGATCCGCCGTACGACGCCTTGAATTTGAGACCGTTATATTTCCCTGGATTATGGCTGGCGGTAATCATTACTCCGCCGGCGGCAGCGCGATCTTTCACCTGCCAGGTAAGCGCCGGTGTCGACATTAAACTGTCGGCAAGCCATACCTTGATACCTTTAGCAGCCAGCACTCCCGCACAGTCGGCCGCATATTCTGCGGACAAAAACCTGGCGTCATAACCGACAACAATACCTTTACCCTCTTCTCCACGACCCGAGATATAGTCTGCTATTCCTTCGGCGACCAAGCGTACATTATTGAAAGTAAAGTCTTCGCTGATAATTCCACGCCAGCCGTCAGTACCGAATTTAATCATTCTGCATCCTTCCTTGGGCCAGGCTTAGACCCGACCATACATATCTTCAAATCGTACAATATCATCTTCACCCAGATAACTGCCATTTTGCACCTCGATAATTTCGAGCGGCAACCTGCCAGGATTTTCAATCCGGTGCTTTGTAGTTTGCGGAACAAATACGCCCTCGTTTTCATGTATCATTGATTCGGCATCACCGATAATCACCTTCGCAGTACCGCCGATAACGATCCAGTGCTCGCTACGATGATAATGCATTTGCAGGCTAAGTACCTGTCCTGGATTAACTACTATCTTCTTCATCTTGTAGCCTGGTCCTGAACCCAGCACGGTATAGAGTCCCCATGGTCGATAAACAGTCGTATGTTCGTCCGCTTCCAACCTACCGGTTGTCTTGAGCCTGGTTACCAGCTCTTTGACTTTCTGTGATTCACCTTTTTGAGCTACAAGGATAACATCGTCAGTCTCCACTACCAGTAGATCCTTCAACCCGATACCCGCGATTAGACGGCTATTTCCCAGCATCAGAGTATTGGAACAATCTATGGCAATACAATCGCCTTTAACGGCATTGCCGTCAGTATCCTTGCCCAGCACATCATAAATGGCATCCCATGACCCAATGTCGCTCCACTTTGCCGTGAGCGGCAACATCATCACTTGCCCCGATTTCTCTGCCACGGCATAATCGACTGAAATATTAGGCATGTCGGCAAAATTTTCTGTCATCGCCGCCAAATCGGTATTAGCCATGGCATAAATATCCGGCTGATGTTCCCTTAGTTCAGCCATAAATCGCCCGATAGTAAACGCGAACATACCTGAATTCCAGTAATATCCGCCGCTGGCCAAATAGGACTCTGCCGTTTCCCGGTCCGGTTTTTCCCTGAACGATTTGACAATAAATCCGTTGCCAAAGGGCTTTCCTGCCTGAATATAGCCATAGCCAGTTTCTGGACTATCGGGCACTACCCCGAGCGTCACTACCTTGTCCATAGCCGCCATATCAACCGCCTGCACCACGTTCGCGAGGAAAGCCTCCGTAGAGCGGATCACGTGGTCGGACGGCGTCACAACCAGCACTTCATCAAGTCCACAGTCCAGCTCTTCAATACAATACCTTGCTGCAAACGCGATTGCTGGAGCCGTATTGCGGGCCACCGGTTCCAGCAGAATATGTGCATCAGTTGCTTTTGAAGCCACAAGCTCTGTCTTCACCTGGTGAACATAGTCCTGACTGGTCACAATAATCATGTCGGAGGAATTTACCAGCGGCAAAAATCGTTCAATCGTCTGAGCCAGAAGCGATTTATTGCCATTCATTTTTAAAAACTGCTTGGGAAACCGTGTACGCGAAAGCGGAAACAGACGGGTACCACCGCCGCCCGCGAGAATAATTACTTTCATTTGGATCACGATCCTTCCTGAATCCCGGAGAGTATTACATTTAAAGCTCGAAGAGATTTATGGCCTTATCAAAGGCCTCCTTGAAATCAATAAAGGCTTTTTCCGTCCCGTCCTTTGCATCTTCCCAGCCACATACGCTGGTTTCTTTAAGCTGCCCATATAACTCCCTAAGCTTATCGCGTTTGCTTTCCAGTCCCCTTATTTGGCCGAGATACTCTCTTCGCATCTCAGACTGTATTCCGAAAACTTGGGCTCTGAGCTCGGCTAATTTGGCATTATATTCTGTCAATCTTATTTCCATCTTTTGCAGGTATTCTTGCTTTTCCATTCCTGTTCACCTCGTTTATTACGTGACTTGCCGCCGCCCGAATTATTCAGACTAAAGACTGCTCAACCGGACTGTTCGACAAGCAACAGGGACTTCAGCGTGAACAACAAGACAAGCTGTTTCTACTCGCAGCAGTCTCGCATTTTACTAAAGCCAGTCTGGCTACAGAGTAGCTGACGATGCTTTCGGCCCCCTGATTGCGGTTCAAATTGTCAGAGGTAATGCCGTCGAAGCATCCCCCTGTCTCGCTATCGATCAGGCTCTCGCCGCGAGAGTTTCCTCCCGAATACCAGGAGAAACTCCGCTGGGCCAGTTCCAACATCTCTGCTTCGCCGGTGGCTTCATATGCTGCGATGTGAGCCAGTGTAGTTGTACAGGCTTCAAGCGGTTGCTCATCATACAGCGCCGGCTCAGCGCCGCGCACCAGCCATCCGTTGCAGCCCACCGGACGAAAAAAACCGTCACGAAAAGAAACTGAGTTAAGAAAAGACAGACTTTTTCGCGCCACGCGAAGTAGTCTGTCCTGCTCCAAGCGGCTGTAAGCCACGAACAAAGCCCACGGCAACACTGCGTTATCATAAGTTAAGTCGTTTTCAAACCATTGCCAATCCTCACTTGCATTGTTTTCAAACCGGTCGAAAAGTGAGTCTGCCAACTTGCAAATCAGCTGGTCGACTGCTGGGCCGCAGACAAAGCCAAGACCAATCAGGGTATACGCTTGGCCACGCGACCAAGTTAGGGCTAGGATATTGGGCAGGGCGCGATCAATTGCGCCTCTACATGCCTCTTTTATTCCGGCAGGCATCGCTGGTGAGGCTTGTGTATACCCCAAGGCCCATATACAGCGCCCGAAACAATCATTAGATCCTTCTTTTTCTATAAATTGCCGGTCATAGGTCATAAAATTGCGGAACTTACCGGTTTCATTCTGAGAATATACGACGAAACTCAGGTAACGGTATATCAGCGCCAGATAAGCAGGCTTCTTAAGGCGCTCGTACAGCATCACCGCCATTATTAATGCCCTGGCGTTGTCGTCAGTCGTGTACCCTTTGAGCAGATCCGGGACACTAAACCGCGCATGCTGAAACATGCCAGTATCATCAGTCATTCGGAAAATATGGGCGTCATCAAAGGTATTAATAAAAAATTTACTCATTATCCCGCCATTACTCCGTCCGGTCTAAATTCTTCGATTATATTGATAAACAAGTCGGTATAGAGTCTGGCAACATTGCTCCAGGCCATCATCTGACCAACTGCCATGGTTTTTAGTTCCATCTCTTTTTTGCGGAGCGGGTTACGCAGAATAAAGCTCATGCATGACGCCAACGAATCGGAATCCCTGAACTCTGCCAGCATACCCCTGCCGTCACCCAACATTTCCCGGGCGTAGCGGTACGGAGTAGAAACAACGACTCGTCCGCAGCCGACCGCGTACGCCAACGTCCCGCTGACCGCCTGCTCTTTGGACAGATATGGCGTCAGGTACATATCCGACAAATTCAAGTACTTAATCACTTCTTCCTGAGTCAAGTACTTATCGACGAACCGAACATTATCCCTCACTCCGAGACCTTCCGCCAAATCCATGAGACTCTGCCGGTAGCTTTCGCCAGATAGCTCTTTGACACAAGGATGCGTCTTGCCCAAAACAAGATAAACTACATTTGCGAAATCCTCCACGACTTTTGCGACTGCTTCGATGCCATACTCGATACCTTTAGCCGGGCTGAGAAGCCCGAAACTGCTGATGACCTGCTTATCTTTCAGGTCATGAACGGCTTTAAGTTTTTCTCGCCCTCCAACCAGCAGGCTGGGAACGCCATGGGGAATAACATCTATTTTATCTGGCTCGATGCCATATGTATTTGCCAATATCGGGACCGAACTTTTAGCCATCGTCACCAACCTTGTGCTCAGTTTCCCAAGTTGCTGCAGAACCTCCTGCTGCTTGGGAGATGGTTCTTCCAATACAGTGTGCGTGGTAACGATAAAGGGTATCTTCAAGTTTTTGACCAAATCAATGATGTATTCGCCGCAGTCCCCGCCGAATATTCCATATTCATGCTCGATAACTAATAGATCCATATGGGTGTTTACCCAGTGGGCTGTCTCAAAATAGCTCTCACGTTCATGCTGGCGAAGTTTATATGTGACCCTCAAGTCCTCGTATTCTTCCGCACCAGCAGTAACAGCAATAACACTCGGCCGAACTAACGCAACCTTACTTATTTCGTTTACCAGATCCTCCGTAAATGTTGCCAAGCCGCATTCGCGTGGAGGATATGTGCTCAGAAAAGCAACATTTTTTATCCCAGTCAACTTACCCATGGTTTCCGCCTTTCCCTGTTGACAACATCAAATGTTATCCTCAGGTTTCCAACTACAATATGTTTATTGCAATATGAATTGCAATGGGATGTTATCAATAAAGAGCCTCATCTTTCGGCTCCGGACATTTCTGGATGTATTCCAACAAATCGCTCAAAGACGCGGTAGCCAGAGCTATGCACGAATCCGCCGCTCCGTAGTACAATTTCAACAATCCGGTCTTCTCGTCCAACACCCAGCCGCTAGGGAAAACGACATCATCCACGTCTCCCTCCCGCTCGTACGGCGCGGTCGGGCCCATAATCCATTCGTCGCCACGATGCAGTACCTTAAGCGGATCTTCAAGATCCAGTAGTGCCAACCCCATCCGGTAAATAGATCCAGAGGCCGTTGTCTTTACCCCGTGGTAAAAGAGGAGCCAACCCTCGGCTGTCTCCAGTGGCGGTGCGGCCAAGCCGATTTTACCGCCGTCCCACCAACCGCCGCGCCTGGCATGCATTAACACCCTGCGGTCACCCCAGTGCGCCAGATCATCGGAATACGATAACCAAATATGCGCTCCTGGGACATAGTTGGCGGCAATCGGCCGGTGGATAAGTGCCCATTTACCGTTTATCCGTCGCGGAAACAATGCGGCATCTTTATCTTCCGGCGGCATTATAGGGCCAAAACGTTCAAATTTTATAAAATCGTCGGTCAGCGCCATAGCCACAAGCGGCCCGCCGCGAGAATAAGCCGTATAAGTAATGGCCCACTTGCCTATTTCAGCCAGATAGACAATCCTGGGGTCTTCAATTCCCCAAAGCTCTTCCGGGTGAGCGCTCGGGTCTGCATCCATGGTAGGAGATTCGTCAATCTTCCAGTTAGTCACTCCATCATCGCTAATCGCCTTGGTAAGGTGAGAAAATCCCCTTCGATCCTCCACCCTGGCAAGTAACAGAACTTTGTCGTGAAAAATAGTCGCCCCCGGATTGAACACTGTGTTCGCGGGGTACGACCAATTCTTGGCGGTCAAAATTGGATTGTTAGGATGCCGCTGAAAAAGTTCCCTAAAGGTATTGTCGTCACCGTTTTTAAGTCTAGTCTCAAATTTATGTGCAGCCACAAAATGCCTCCTATGTATTAATTTTGGCGCCACTTCGTTTCGCCACTATTTCCTAAATAATTTAAGCAATTTTCTCTATATGCATAATTTTTTTAACTATATTACTATATCTATTTTATACTGTCAAACAAATTTTAGCAATACATTAATTTAATTAATCGAGCCACCGTGTGAATCAGGCAAAAATAATAGTGCCGGATTCTCGCTCGTTCAGAAAAAATCCGCCACCTCCCGGCATTATTACCGGTCAAACATAAAGTCGCCAGCCTTTGCCTCCGCCCTATATCTTCGTATCATAATAAAAGAGTAATTCGGAGTATGCCAATAGACGCCAGCTACACGTCTGGCATACGATTGAAGTTCTGGCCTTTTTTCATCTTGAACTTTGCTTCGCCAGTCTGTCGAAATTGACTGCTACTATTTTGCCGCCATACTTAGCCACCAAATATCGTTCGACATCCTCGGGTGTCAATCTGTAAATCGTCACCCCGTTCGGTCCCTGGCCCATAATAATCTCTTCCTCCTGCCGGGTTATTGCTACAAACGCCTTCTGACCTCATACAGTCAGGCTTTGCTAAATAATTTAAGTATTACTCTTAGTATCCGTAATTTATTTAACTATATTCGCATATTTATCATATATTTTTAAATTGATCTCAGCTCATCAGAATAATTTTACTACTTCTCAAAGGCAAGAAAATTGGGATACTCATATTCAAGCAAAGCAACCCGCCACTTATTAATGCTATAGAAGATAAAAAAAAGCCACTTAATGAATAACTTTATCATTGAGTGGCCCCGTTTTGGTGATTTAGCTTTTTATTGAAATTCGGCAGCGCCTCTCTTTTTTCGCTATATTTTATACTATTTTATCATAGTAATAAACCAATAAATACTAATAAATTATCATTATGTTAGCTGATTTTGCGATGGAGAGGATTAAGCCCAATATTATAGTTTATCGCCAGACTACTTCGGGTTTCGGTGCTTACAAATTGTTGCTTTGATGGCGGCATACTCCACCGCGTCAGGCAAAGCATCTTTCAGCGGTTTAAGTCTAGCTGCCCCCAGTTCGTCAATCTTGGCAAGGATCAGCTCTTCATACTCGGCGGGGATGAGTGGAGACCAGTCTATCGCATATCCTTCATTACTGCAGCGCACCAGATGATCCTGGATGGTGAGTTCCCTCAGGTTGCGCTGGGTGGCAATTTCCACCAGCGATTGTCCGGCCTGGTACAAGCCAAGTGTGACAACATGACTGGGTGTGCCATCGCTCTTTTCTTCTGTCGGCTCCGGAGTTGGTTCTATAATCGGTTCCGGAATTGGCTCTGGAGTCGGCTCAGGGTGCAGAGGCAGATTATGTTCGACACAATACTGCAGAATGACATGTATGAATTCGTCCCCAAAGCGTTCCAGCTTGTGTTCACCCACTCCCTTAATGAGCCGCATGGCTCTCCGGTCTGTCGGAAGGTACTCGGTCATTTCCTTCAGCGTACTGTCAGCGAAAACTTGGTAAGGCGGCACTCCCTTGCTGTCGGCGATGCCCTTGCGCAATCTCCGCAGCAGTTCAAACAGCGAATTATCTTTTTCTATTTTCTGTGGTCTTCTGATAATCTTCTGCCAGACTTTGGCCTGATCCTTTAATACTGCAGCCCCTGATCCGGTCAGCTTGACCACTGGGTACTCGCTTTCCGTTAGGCAGAGATAGCCGGTGGCAATCAGCCGGTTGACCAGATCTTTTAGCTCCTGCAGGTTGTATTCTTTAAGTATGCCATAGACGGATAACGCATCAAAACTCTGCTCGCGAATTTTCTTGGTGTTAGCTCCTTTTAATACATCGGCGATCAAGTTGATGCCAAAGCGTTCTTTAAGGCGAACGACACAGGAAAGTATTTTTTGCGCCTCAATAGTTATATCGACCAGTTCAGCGCCATCATTACAATTGCTGCAATTGCCACATTCATCGGTAAGCGTTTCTTCGCCAAAATAGGCCAGGATGTACTTGCGCAGACACGTGGGGGTGTGACAATAATCCACCATGGCCTGCAATTTACCAAATTCGCCGGCTTTCCGCTCGCTGTCAAACACCGTCTGTTCAATGAAAAACTTTTGCAACAGGATATCCTGTGCGCCAAATAACAAGATGCACTCACTGTGTTCGCTATCACGCCCAGCCCTGCCGGCCTCCTGATAATAAGATTCCATATTTTTCGGCATATTGTAATGAATTACATAGCGCACATCAGGCTTGTCGATGCCCATACCAAAGGCATTGGTAGCCACCATTATTCCTACGTCATCACGAATGAAGGCTTCTTGATTCTTTTTGCGTTCGTCATCACTCAAACCGGCATGATACTTACCGACAGCCACGCCTGTTTTGCGCAAGGCCGTATACATATTGTCGACTTCCTTGCGGGTTGCGACATAGATTATCCCTGATTGGTTCTTATTGGCAGCGACGTGTTTCAGGACAAACTCTTTTTTATTTTCACCGCGGACGACGGTAAACAACAGGTTGGCACGGTCGACACCGGTAAAATATGTGGCCGGTTTCTTTAGTCCCAACAGATTTATAATGTCTTGCTTAACGTTGTCGGTAGCCGTTGCGGTGAACGCTCCGATAATTGGCCTGGTAGCCAGCCGGTCGATGAACGGCCTGATGGCCCGGTAGCTGGGACGAAAATCATGACCCCACTGCGAAATACAGTGAGCTTCATCAATAGCCAGAAAAGATACCTCAAGCGATTGTATAGCAGCCTGAAAGTTGTCTGATTCCAAACGCTCAGGGGCAACATACAGCAGCTTGTACCGATTGCATCTGGCATTATAAAGACGCTCATTCACTTGGGCTGCAGGTAACGAACTATTGATGTACGTGGCCGGAATGCCAAAACCGTCGAGGGCGTCAACCTGATCTTTCATTAATGAAATAAGCGGCGAGACAACAATAGTAATCCCCGGCAGCAGCAGCGCCGGAAGTTGAAAACACAGCGACTTCCCTGCCCCTGTCGGCATAACGGCGATGGTGTCAGTCCCGTTTACCAGACTGTCGATTATTTCAGCTTGTCCTGGACGAAACTCGGTGTAACCATAGTATTTTTGCAATAATTCCCGGGCATTTTGCACCATGTTTTTTCTCCTATACGGGTTGATACTTCCTAAATTCTTAGCCGGACAAGCTTATACCTGTTTTACTTCAAAAAAATGTCGAACAAAGCTTTCATTATGCAAATTATAACCTAAGCAAAGTTTGTCGGCAACCCATCCCCACAATCCGACGATACTTGTGCTGTATTAAAAAGACTGCAACTTTTAAGGTTGCAGTCCTATTAAAACGCTTGTTGTCGCCCTTTATATTTTGATCAAATTCAGCGATCGGCCCTCGCCAGCAACCAGTAGCCACTATCCTCAGATATTTTGTTTGGCTAATTTTGCCCCCATGGCAAAGGCCTTCTGGCAATCATCGGGAAACACTTCTTCCCTTCTCTTGGCTTTTTTCTCAGGATCAAACCTGGTTGCGACCACCTTTGAATAATCATCAAACTGATAAGTATCAAAAGAACTGATAGTTTCTGTTTCTCCGAATACACGCCGCAGTATATTCTCGTTAAAAAGAATATGTTGATCAAAACCATATTCTTTTATCAGTTCCTCAGTAACATTCATCGTATAAATAAACCCGGTGTGAATCTTCTTGGGGAAAAGGGACTGCGGCGGATTGGTATATTCCAAATACTGAAACAACAGGCGATCCATAAATGCCGCCATCTCGCCGGAAACCCGGCCTAAATATATTGGCGATCCCAAAATGATGGCATCCGCTTCCTCCACTTTCTTGAAGATGAGCGCCAGATCATCCGGTATGGGACACTTGCCATAACTTTTGCCACCTTTGGTTTTGCAGGCGAAACAACTGATACATCCTTTATAGTTGAGATCATAAAGATGAATCAGCTCTGTCCCGGCTCCTTCGGACGCTGCACCTTCCAGTGCCTTATTCAGCAGTGTGGCGGTATTCCAGGTTTTTCTCGGACTTCCGTTAAACGCTATTATTTTCATAAGTTCGCCTCGCCTCAATACTATTTTTCTTTTAGTTTGCCCAAATTGCCACAAGCACAGAGTTGTCTTCCACCTATCACTTAACACCTACCGGGCATGATTTCAGGCAATTAAAACACATATACTGGTTTCCCAGATGGGCAGCCTGGCGCAGCCGTGCATAATGCTCGCTCCGAAACATCTCCTTTTGTTCCTCTGGCGAACCATCAGTAAACTGTGTCCAAAATCCAATATCCGCTCCCAAGCCGTAAGGCATTGAATGCTTCAAACATTTCATCAGATCGGTTTTCCCTTCATCATCCAGCGCCTTTCCCGGGCAATTTTCCACGCAAAGATTGCAGTGAATGCAAAGATCTTCGCCGCTCCTCGGTGACGGCTCAAGATCAAGATTGGTGATGATGCTGGTGAAATTAACCCTGGTGCCAAAGCGAGGATGAACGACAAGGTTGTGGCGACCGAAAGTTCCCAGTCCAGCGGCAATAGCCGCATGCCTTTGGGAAAAATCAGCGATCCCTCTTTTGTTATAATCGATCTCAATCGGGGATGCCAGCGGCATATTTGCTACCCTAGCGTCAAATTTACTTTCCAAGAACCGCGCCACACGATAAGAGGATGCCTTGGCAAACGCGCCCAGTTCCAGATACCCGTTGAGGGCAACGCTCCAGCTTGGGCTTTCGCAACTCGATAATACTCTAAACGCCAATACAATAACTGATTTAGCGTCAGGCATAAATCTCGTAATTTCACCTGACTTAGGACTATTGTAATCAGCCGCCCTGGCGAAGCCAACGTCGTCGACGCCCAAGCTCAAAACAAACTCCCGTATTTCTTTCTCCATTGATTTCCCACTCCCTTTATATCAACAATTTAACCTCATTCAAAGATTACCGCTCGCGGAAAGCCAGTCATCCATCCACAATACTCTTGGTCTGGAGCCTCAGCGAATAACTGATCGCATATTAATTATATACCGTCAATCCACCCTTTATGTGTATATGCACGTAAATTAAACTGCAAACCCGGTCAACTTGAGTAGCCTTCTAATAGGTGTTATACAAAAAATTCATGTTCAACTCACGGCATAAGTGCCTCTAATTTTGACAATAGCTGGGTCAACCTAGCCAAGTCCTCATCACCAATATACTCCTTCAGCGATCCTTGCGCCTCTGCCCACAGTGCCCAGGCCTGATCAGCTGCAGCTTTTCCAGCTTCGGTCAGCACTAACTGACGGGTACGCGAATCTTTGCCAGGGCTAATGACTATCAGTCCGGCTTCAGCCAGCGGCTTCATATTGCGATTCAAAGTGGTCCGGTCAATACGCATCAGCTTGGCCAGTTCGCTGATGGTTGGCACTTCCACCATTTCAATATGCCGAAGTAACGCCATCTGGGCAACCGTTAGTCCACTCGGCTTCAAGACTTCATCATAAAACTGGGTAACCGCACGGGAAGCCCGCCTGACGTTCATACAGTTACACGGGCTGGGACTTTTAGGATAAACTTCACTAATATGTTTCATGGTGTCCCTTTCCTATTCCCGCCGACCAGACATTGGGTGTATATACACCCTTATTGTTTGATTATAATGTTCTACCCCGAATACGTCAAGCGCCTCCGAGAATGTTTCTCCAACTTTTAATTAACAAATACTTCACGGGAAATTAACCTTAATTTCTCCCATTCTTCGTAAAATGAAAGGGAGGCAGCAACGATTTAGTTGGTGAGCCTTGAGAACAATTTGATTTTAGGAGGATAACGATGATTTCTTCCATCAAAAATGTCATGTTCGCCATCTCCGACACCGGAGGCGGACACCGCAGCGCCGCGACCGCGATGGTTGCCGCCCTGAGCAGCCACAGCCATATAAAGTGCACGCTATCTGATCTGCTCATGGCCACCGGTTTCCCCGGTCTGAGAAAAGCTCCGGAAATCTATGACTATTGTTCTCGTAAGCAACTCTGGCTGAACAACCTGTTCTTTGAGAAAACCAACAGCGTAAGAAGAATAAATCTGCTGACCAAGTTCGTATACCGCCAAGTCTCGCCGCAAATCGAGCACGAACTCGGCCAAATCAGCCCAGACCTAGCAGTGGCCGTCCACCCCCTGGTCATCGGCCTGTTGGTCGCCCACCGCAAGGCTACTCGCGCCTCCTGGCCGATCATCACTGTGGTAACCGATCTGGCCACCATTCACGCTTCCTGGGCAACTCCCGGTGCCGACCTGTACCTGGTTCCAACCGACGAAGCCTATCAAGGCCTTGTCCGGCACGGAATCGCCAGCAGTCAGATCCTCCTTACAGGCTTTCCCGTGCATCCCAAATTCAGCCATCAATCCTTCTCCCGTTTAGAGGCCCGCAAGGAACTCGGCCTTGATCCGGAGCGGTTCTCCGTTCTTTTGACCGGCGGCGGGGTGGGAGCAGGAAACATGAGCCAATGGATTAAAGAGCTTGAGAAGAACTGCCGGAATAAAGCGATCATGGTGGTCACCGGGCGAAATCAAGCCCTCTATAACGAGCTGCAGGCTTTGAAGAGCAGGTTTGCCCACCTTAACATCTATGGTTTTGTCGACAACATGGAAACTATGATGGCTGCCAGCGATATCATCATCAGCAAGGCTGGCCCAGGCACCATCATGGAAGCGGTGACAATGCGCCGACCGATGATCATCACCGAAGCCATCGGCATCCAGGAGACCGGAAACATCGATTATGTCATCAACAATCGGCTGGGACATTACTGCCCCGACCCGCGCCAAGGCTGCCAAATCATAAATACACAAGCTGCCAGGGGAGTCTCCACCTTTTCAACTGTCGAAACACCTCCAAATAGCGGCTCGCTTCGCATTGCCGACATGATCAACCGACAAATCGTCTCCAGTACGACCAGAAGAAAAAACATCGAATCTTCTGGTACCACCATCATCCGGGGTGCCTAGTCGAAACTTTGGGCCACGTTTAAAAACAAGCCTCATTCACCGTGTTGCCAGCGAATGGGGCTTGTTATGTTTCACATCCAAAACACGACAAAAAGTCACTGCACTATAGTTTCTCAGGGTTTTCGTCAGGAAGTTCTGCATATCCCTTTAACGCTTGGGTCAGTTGATCTGTACAGGATGTAGTGTTTCTTCCACAGGGGTTTCCCTGTAATTTGCTTATTACTTCCGCCACCGGCATTCCCTCTATAAGTTTTTTAATCGCCAGCAGATTCCCGTCGCACCCGCCGACAAACTCAACCTCTTTCAAGATATCTCCCTCGATCTCAAATTTTATCTGTTTAGCACAGACCCCTTGAGTATGAAAAATTTTCAATATTGATCCTCTCCTCATACACGTTAAATATATACTATGTTATTAACTGCAATAATCAACCACATTTCTATGTTCGTGACAGAAAGGGTTACAGCAATTTCGCAATGGCCTCGATATAGCGCTGCCTAAGCCACAGGCCGATATCTTTTCCCTTCAGTGCCGGTGGAGCAACCGCGTCTGGCAAAGAGGCCATTGCCGCCTTAAGCGGGCTGAGTTCAGGCAAATCAAGCCCCACCGCCTTAGCGACGACATCGAACTCCTCGGCGCTCAGCGAACCACGCCTCAACCCGTCGACAGCAGCGACAATTTGCGCTGGGTCGATAACCTCCAGCGAGACAATAGTTTTGCCGACAGCCATAGCGGCATCAAGCCAGTCGCCAGGCAAAGTCATTCGGCTATTCCAGCCGGTCAGGCTTTTGGGGTCCAGCACTACCCCCAGAGCTGCAAACCTCAGCTTCGGTTTCGGGGTAACCTTTGCCACTGAATCAAGTACCGTCATTACTTTCTCAAAATCCGCCGCCGACAAGTCCGCAACCTCGGAAAAAGTAATCTGCAATAAATTAGTCTCTGCCAGAACCTTGAAAAACTTTGCCGGCTCCGGCGCTTCCGCCAAAACCTTAGCCAGCTCGGCAAGCATCCGCTCGACAGGCTCAGCGCCAAGTTCAGCGCCAACTGAAGCAGCAAGGATTAATGTGGCGCTGTCGATCTCGAACCCAAACCGGGCGGCCTGACCGGCAAGCCTCAAGGCCCGTAGCGCATCATCTGAAAAATGCTCGCTGGTAGCTCTGAGTATGGCGTCTTTAATATCTTTAATTCCGTTAAACGGATCAACAACTTCCCCTGTCAAACA
>Ga0364910_1053_pt1 | contig 59758 bp, 48 predicted proteins | sample SorcelJu500001C4_3_FD_206970 | JGI IMG/M metagenome (GOLD analysis project Ga0364910, IMG submission 206970) | Enriched cells from Trout Bog Lake Hypolimnion, Wisconsin, USA - BchlTB.June25.5000.01.C4 | ecosystem: Environmental > Aquatic > Freshwater > Lake > Hypolimnion/Profundal zone | place...
CAACATACTGGACGGCGCAGCCGGCAACGATACCCTGATTGGCGGAGCCGGCAATGATACTTATGTAGTGGACAGCGCCAGCGATGTGGTTACAGAGAATGGCAGTGAAGGGACTGATTTGGTGCAGGCCAGTGTCACTTACGCTCTTGCAGCCAACGTGGAAAACCTGACGCTGACCGGGGCTAGCAATATTAACGGCACAGGCAACGGTTTAGACAATGTTATTACCGGCAACGGTGGCAATAACGTGCTGGATGGCGGAGCCGGCAATGATACCATGATCGGCGGAGCTGGCAACGATACTTATGTGGTAGACAGCGCCAGTGACGTAATTACAGAGGGCGCGAGCGCGGGAACGGATCTGGTGCAGGCCAGTGTCACTTACGCTCTGGCAGCCAACGTGGAAAATCTGACGCTTACCGGGGCTAGCAATATTAACGGCACAGGCAACGGTTTAGACAATGTTATTACCGGCAACGGTGGTGATAACGTGCTGGATGGCGGGGCTGGTAATGATACCATGATTGGCGGAGCTGGCAACGATACTTATGTGGTGGATAGCGCCAGTGACGTAATTACAGAGGGCGTGGGCGCAGGGACTGATCTGGTGCAGGCCAGTGCCAGTTATGTATTGTCAGTTAACGTGGAAAATCTGACGCTTACCGGGGTTAGCAATATTAACGGCACAGGCAACGGTTTAGACAATGTTATTACCGGCAACGGTGGTGATAACGTGCTGGACGGCGGAGCCGGTAATGATACCATGATTGGCGGAGCTGGCAACGACACCTATGTTGTGGACAGCGCCAGCGATATGGTTACAGAGAATGGCAGTGAGGGGACTGATCTGGTGCAGGCCAGTGTCACTTACGCTCTGGCAGCCAACGTTGAGAATCTGACGCTTACCGGGGCTAGCAATATTAATGGCACAGGCAACGGTTTAGACAATGTTATTACCGGCAACGGTGGTGATAACGTGCTTGACGGCGGGCCCGGGAATGATACTATGATTGGCGGAGCTGGCAACGACACCTATGTTGTGGACAGCGCCAGCGATGTAATTACAGAGGGCGCGAGCGCGGGAACGGATCTGGTGCAGGCCAGTGTTGATTTCGCGCTGGGAGCCAACGTCGAAAACTTGACTCTGACAGGCTCCAGCGCTTTAAACGGCACAGGCAACGGTTTAGACAATGTCATCAACGGCAACGGCGGTGACAACATACTTGACGGCGGGGCTGGGAATGACACCCTGATTGGCGGAGCGGGTGACGATACTTATATTTTTGGTGCGGGATCAGGTAACGATATCATCAATAACTATGTGGGACCAAGCGGACCTGGTACCGATACTATACAGTTCATAAATCTTATGCAGTCAGCCGTTGAGTTTCACATAAGCGGCAATAATCTGCTTTGCACCATAACAGCCACTGCGGAAACCGTACAGATAGCCAACTGGACAATGGGCTCAAACTATAAGGTGGAAAACTTCTCGTTTAACGATGGTACATTGAGTTCATCCGACGTAACCGGGCGGATAGTTTAAATAACCGGCGATATTGCGATTGACGGTGTTGCGTCAGAAGTTTCAGCGCCTTCAGAGTTTATCTGGAGGCCTTTCTTTTGAAAAATTAAAAAGAGAGACTCTCTAGAGCAAGCTGCGGAGTAAATAATTGAGGGATTTTTCGGGTGGCCCAAGTTTTTGGATTAGTCATACAGGATAGCTTTTGCTAAAACGTGGTGACGGCAAAAAAACAAAATTGCAGGAGATTAGGCGCTAATTGCAGGTATATATAAAAATACAAAAAGAGGTGTTGGAATGGACGTCAAAGGAGTCAGTGATGCATTTATGGCTTTTATGCAGGAGACACCGGAATACTCAAAAGCTTGGCTGGAGATGGTGAACAAACTTGACACTGCCAATGCGCTGGACGCAAAGACTAAGACGCTGGCCTATATCAGTGTATTGGCTGCCGCAGGTATGACCAGTGGTATTTCCTTTCATGTTCGTCATGCGAAATCACTTGGCGCCAGCCGTGAAGAAGTCATCGGCGCAGTGTTGGTGGGATTGCCGGCAGTGGGGCAAGTCGTCATCCGATCTTTACCTGACGCGCTTGAAGCGGTTGCCGACGAAAAATAGCCGGACAACGATTTTTTAGTAACAGTTGCATGGCTAGAAACGTTATGCTATAATTATTTAGCGTGAACCATCCGACTGCAATAAAGCGAGGTGTAATACATGAAAGAGAAAATCCACCCGAAGTATGGTGAGGCAACAGTTGTCTGCGGTTGCGGCAATAGCTTTGTCACCGGCTCGGTAAAAAAAGAACTTCGTGTCGACGTATGTTCCAAATGCCACCCGTTCTTTACCGGCCAACAGCGTCAAGCCAAGGCTCGTGGACGCATTGAGCAATTTAACAAGCGTTACGGCCAAGAGGGCTAACGGCAAAGAGCAGAGCAGCAATGCTCTGCTTTATTTAGTCTATCCAAGGATATGATAGACACGAGAAAAGACTTGGTTTTCACTAGGTCGCCGATGCAGGCGGAAGTCTTAGCCGTTCTATCCGGCGTATTGCCGGTAAAGTCCAACAAACAGCTTGCGCGGTCACTGCGAGGCTCGGCGTAAGCCGGGTTTTCTAATAACGACCCTGTTTCAATGTATTAGAGGGGAGTGAAGTGTGTGAAACCCAAAATAAATATTGGCGGTCAAGCGGTTATCGAAGGAGTCATGATGCGCGGGCCTAGTCATATTGCCACTGCTGTCCGGGAACCTTCCGGCAATATTACCGTTAAGAAAGACCCGCTGGTTACCATTACTGACCGGTTCCCAGTGCTAAAAAAACCGATGGTGCGCGGCGTGGTTGCGCTTGTAGAGTCATTGGTATACGGCCTTAAAGCACTGTCTTTTTCTGCCCAGGCTTCGGGCGAAGAAGGCGAAGAATTGTCTTCCAAGGAAATTGCTTTGACGATGGCCTTTGCCCTGGGGTTGGCGATAGTTTTGTTTGTCATAATTCCCACGTATGCGGCGAAATATATTCATAGGTCTATCACTGATCCGGTAATGCTGAATTTGCTTGAAGGTGCGCTGCGGCTGACGATATTCTTTGTTTATATCGGTGGCATTTCCTTATTGAAGGATGTTCAACGGGTATTTCAATACCATGGCGCTGAGCACAAGACAATCCATGCTTATGAAGCGGGAGTGCCACTGGAGGTGGAATCCGTCCGGAATTTTAGCACTCTTCATCCCCGGTGCGGCACTAATTTTCTACTGATTGTTATGGTTGTGAGTATTTTTATTTTCGCCTTTTTGGGCTGGCCGGCCCTTTGGCTCAGAATTTTGTCCCGAATTGCGCTGATGCCGGTAATTGCCGGGATTGGTTACGAGATAATTCGCTTTGCCGGCCGGAGTGAAAAGCAGTGGGTTGCTTGTGCCATTGCACCGGGATTATGGCTACAGAAGCTCACCACCCGCGAACCCAGCGATGACCAAATCGAGGTTGCCATTCAGGCCCTACGGGCGGTGCAGCCACAAGAAGCAGACGAGGTGAAACCCAGTGCTGGATAAACTGCAAGCTATTGAAGATAAATATGTCGGGCTGGAAAAGCTCATTAGCGATCCTGAGATAATGGCGGATATGAGTGAGTGGCAAAGATACACCAAAGCTCACTCTAGGCTTAGCGTCATCGTTACTAAATTTCGCGAGTACAAAATAGTCCGGCAGGGCATGGACGAGGCGCGGGAGATGCTCAAAGACAAGCCTGACGAAGACTTCCGGGAGATGGTTGAGGCAGAACTGTCCGATCTAAAGGAACAATGCACCAGACTGGAAGAAGAGTTGAAGGTGCTGCTTCTGCCCCGGGACCCTAATGACGAGAAGAATGTTATTGTTGAGATCCGTGGCGGAGCTGGCGGCGACGAAGCGGCGCTGTTTGCCGGGGAATTGTTTCGTATGTATACTCGTTACGCCGAATCCCGCGGCTGGAAAACGGAAGTGCTTGATTCTAGCCCTACTGATATCGGCGGATTCAAGGAAGTGGTCTTTGTTATTGAGGGCGACGGGGCGTTTTCCCGTCTTAAATATGAAAGCGGTGTCCACCGGGTGCAGCGGGTGCCGGCCACCGAGGCCAGCGGTAGGATTCATACGTCCACAGTTACTGTGGCCGTGTTGCCGGAAGCTGAGGAAGTGGATATCGAGCTAAACCCGGGCGACCTTAGGATTGATACCTACTGCGCCAGCGGCGCCGGCGGCCAGCATGTGAATAAGACCGAATCGGCGGTACGAATTACCCATCTTCCTACCGGAGTGGTAGTCCAGTGCCAGGATGAGAAATCGCAGTTGAAAAACCGCGAGCAGGCGACAAGAGTGCTTCGGGCCAAGGTTTTGGAACTGGCTCAGGCTTCGCAGAAGGCCGAAGTGGCGGAGTCCCGCAAGAGCCAGGTGGGAACAGGCGACCGCAGCGAGCGGATTCGAACCTATAATTTTCCTCAAGGCCGGGTCAGCGATCATCGGATCGGACTGACAATTCATCGACTTGAATATTTTATGAACGGCGATTTGGATGAGATGATCGTCGCATTGAGTAATGCGGCCGAAAGTGACCGTTTGAAACAGGTTGAGTGATAATGACTGAGAAGCAATGGACCATTAGCGCTATTTTAGCATGGACCAAGCAGTACTTTGAAGGCAAAGGCTTAGATACTCCACGCCTTGACGCCGAAGTGCTGCTTTGCCACGTTCTAGGCAAAGATCGTGTGTATTTATACATGAATTTTGAGCAGCCGCTTCAGCCTGAGGAGTTGGCCAGTTTTCGCGAATCGGTCAAACAGCGGGTGATGCGTATTCCTGTTGCCTACATCACCGGAATCAAGGAATTTATGTGTCTGAGCTTCGCCGTCAGTCCGGCAGTGCTTATACCGAGGCCGGATACTGAGGTGCTGGTGGAGACCTCTCTTGCCAGGCTCAAACCAAAGGCCGATCCGATTATTCTTGATATCGGCACCGGCAGCGGGGCGATCATCATCAGCCTGCTAAAAAGAATGCCTGAGGCCAAGGGGATCGCTGTTGACATATCGGAGGAAGCTCTGACGGTGGCGGCGCAAAATGCCGCGAAACACGAAGTGTCCGACCGCCTGACTCTTGAACAAAGCAATCTGTTCGCATCCCTGACGGGGCGGACTTTTGATGCTATAATTAGTAACCCCCCTTATATCGACGCCAAGGATATGGAGACTCTTGCTCCGGAAATTAGACATGAGCCACGGGTGGCCTTGGCAGGTGGAAATGACGGCCAGGATTTTTATCGCCGGATTGTGGCTGCTGCGGTGGAGTACCTGGCTCCTGCTGGGTTTGTTGCCCTGGAAGTAGGCGAGGGACAAGCCCGGCAAGTTGCAGCTTTGGCCGACGACGCCAGCGGCCTGAAAATGGTTGACATTGTCAAAGACTATGGCGGAATTGAACGGGTGGTAGTACTGGAACGGAGGCAACCATGCTAACCGAGTATTGTGTAATTGACGCCAAACATCCCGACAAGTTTATCCTGGCTCAGGCGGCCGATGTGCTGATAAGAGGCGGTCTGGTGGCTTTTCCCACCGAGACGGTATATGGACTGGGAGCCAATGGGCTCGACTCTGCTGCGGTGGCTAGGATTTTCTCGGCCAAAGGTAGGCCGGCGGACAACCCACTGATTCTGCATATCGCTGAGATTCGGGATGTGAAAGAGTTGGCCCGGCATGTGCCGGCCAACGCCAAAAAGCTGATGAACAAGTATTGGCCGGGGCCGCTGACATTGGTCTTGGAACGTACCCAGGCTGTGCCTGATGCTGTCTCCTGCGGGTTGAATACTGTGGCCATCAGACTGCCGGAATCGCTTGTCGCCAGAGGGCTAATCCGTATGGCGGGAGTGCCGGTGGCCGCGCCCAGCGCCAACACCTCCGGACGCCCCAGCCCCACCACGGCTCAGGACGTTTTGGTTGACCTTAACGGAAAAATTAATATGGTTCTTGACGCCGGACCCTGCGATATCGGCGTTGAGTCCACGGTGGTGGACTGCACCACGCCGGTCCCGACGCTGCTTCGCCCCGGGGGAGTGACGCTGGAAATGCTGAGGGCTACGCTGGGCGAAATTGAAGTTGCTCCAGCTCTCGGTGATGCTGAAGATGCTGTCCGCTCGCCGGGGATGAAATACACTCATTACGCCCCTGCGGCCCAAATGATCCTGGTAGAAGGCGAATATCCGGCCGCGGCGGCGGTTATCGGCGACCAGATCGCCAAGGCTCAGGCGGAAGGAAAACGGGTTGGCGCAGTGGTGTCGGCAGAAACGAAGTTGCCGCCTGGTGTGGTTGCAGCGGTCTATGGCTCCCGAAATAATCCAGAGGAGATTGCGGCCAATCTGTACAATGCTCTGAGAGTCTTTGACGGTGAGGCGGTGGACGTCATTTTGGCTGAAAGCATTCCGGAAACGGGGCTGGGGCTGGCGGTAATGAATCGCCTGCGCAAAGCGGCGGGATACCGGATTATCAAGGCGTAACCCGAACGTAAGGAAAGACCAGTGATATAGCCGCTATAATAGACGGCAATTTCAACTATTATATTATATTTTCGAATGGCATGACCACGTAAGACAGAGCATGAATGAGCGGATTACCGTTAGTCAGGCTTTTCATTTCGCTTTTACTCATTAACCCGATTTGACATTTATCACGCTAGCATATAAAATATACCTACGTCCTATATTGGGGAGTCGCCAAGCTGGTAAGGCATCGGACTCTGACTCCGACATTCGAGGGTTCAAATCCTTCCTCCCCAGCCAAGATATGACTCACTAGCTCAACTGGCAGAGCAACTGACTCTTAATCAGTAGGTTCACAGTTCGATTCTGTGGTGGGTCACCAGAAACGACGAGGCTTCGCAGCGATGCGGAGCCTTTTGTTATGTCAATTTGGGCCTTGTGTTGGGCCTTAAGGTATACAATCAAACGCCAATGATGGCTAATTGTTATCAAGAAAATGCAGCAGACACATATTTTTGTCTGCTGCATTAATAGTTGTTTTATTAATTAGTTTGCCTATATTGATAGGCTGAAACAATTTACTAATTGTATTCCTCCCTGGAGTTTAGATGGCATTGGTCTTATCAAAGAGGGAAGGAACAACTTTCGGCAGCCGTATTGTCTTTCCGTTGAACCTTCTGATTAAAGTGATGAGTGGGCCTTATATATAGCATAGTTCTTTTTCAATATCTCCGGTATGGGAAGTTCGTACGGGCAGTGGGTTTTGCACAGACCACACTCGGTGCATTTTGTTGTTGATTCCATGGCAGTTCCCGCAAAGGAGACCGCCACCTTCGGTGACATGCGTTTTGCTATCAAAGGATACCCCATGGCTAAAGTGATCATGACACCGCTGGGACATGGCTGACAGTATTCACAACGGCGGCAGAACTGTTTCCCAAGTTCACTGAAATACTTTTCGATATCTATTTTGTCGGCTTCTTCAAAAGTGTTCGGACTGTCATAAATGGTAACTATGCTGTCCACGGCTTCCACCGAATCATAGCCAGGGATGGTGAGCACATCAGGATACTGCCGCAGGTATCGAAACGCCAGCTTAGCGTCGTCGATGGCTCCCCCGGCAAAAGGCTTCATGGCTAAAATTCCGATGTTGAGACCGCGGGAAACAGTATGTAATTCGGTGGCTTCGGTTTCAATGAAGTTAAAAGGAAACTGGACTGATGAGAATAGGCCTGTTTTGACTAGCCTTATAGCCATCTCAAGATTGTGTGAAGTTACGCCGATGCAGCGAATCTTGCCTGCTTGCTGGGCCTTGATTACAGCATCCATCGCGCCTCCCGGTGCGGTGATGGCTTCCCAGTCTTTTGCCTGGGCGACTTGGTGTAGCTGGTACAAGTCTATGTAATCTGTTCGCAGCATTCTGAGGCTATTTTCAAGTTGATCGATAGCACCAGCGGCATCGCGTTTCAACGTTTTTGTGGCGATGATCACTTCATGGCGCATGCCTTCAAAGGCGAGCCCCATCTTTTCCTCGCTGTCTTTATAAGCGTTGGCGGTATCATAAAATGTGATTCCCCTGTGGAAGGCATGACGGAGAATCCGAACGGCCTCGCTTGTTTCAAGTCTGAGGATGGGGATACCGCCAAAGCCTAGCTCGGATACCCTCAGCCCAGTTTTTCCAAATACCCGGTACTGCATCTGATTTCCCCCTTTAAATATCCTTGTCCAATATATTCTTCTTCTGGACTTCTGCACCTTTCGCCTGTATTAAAATGAGGTTAACATAGTGGAATAAAAGAAATTAATGGTTCACCAACAGGATATCACAGCTTGTAGCAGAAATATCAGATGTTATAACGAGTTGAAGGAAGTACATTATGAATATTGGATTGCAGGATAAGACGGCTTTGGTGACGGGGGCAAGCCGCGGTATCGGAAGAGCAGTAGCGGTGGCTTTGGCCCAAAAAGGCGTTAACGTGGCTGTAATTTATTTGACAAATGAACATCTGACCAGGGAAGTTTGCCGCGAGATTGAAAGTTACGGGTCCCGGGGGATTCCTTTACGCGCCGATGTCAGTTTAGGTTCATCGGTATTAGCAATGACGAACGCTGTTGAGGAAAGTTTCGGCAGCATCGACATACTGGTAAACAACGCCGGTATAGGGCGGCCTAATAACTTGGTTAGCATTACTGAAAAAGAATGGAATGAAACGATCAGTTCCAATCTCAAGTCGGTATTTCTGGTGACCCAGGCTGTGTTACCCGGGATGAGAAATCGCCGGTGGGGACGGATAATCAATATGGCCTCTGTTGCTGCGCACATCGGGGGAATCATTGGGCCGCATTATGCTGCATCGAAAGCAGGTATAATCGGACTGACACATTATTACGCCTCCCAGCTTGCCAATGAGTGGATAACAGTCAATGCCATTGCCCCGCACTGATTGAAACGGACATGGTCAAAGACAATCCCAAAGCAAGCGTAGGTTTGATACCTGTCGGCCGGTTTGGTATTGCCGAAGAAGTGGCCCAGGTAGTTATCATGTTAGCTGAGAACGGATATATGACAGGACAAACTGTTAATGTTGACGGGGGTTTATACATGACTTGATAGGTGGATACTTGAAGTATTATGGGTAATCAAGGGGGTAACATCTTAAGGAGACATATAGGTATCTGGACCGCAATTGTTTTAAGTTGCATTTGATTATTTGTAGTGACGCCATGTGAACTATAAGAAGCGGGCGGAAAGCAATTCTGCTTCCGACAGTTCGGGAGGTTCGCCACCAACCGTTGAAAAGAGTGACAGCAACACGAACAACGTTGAAATACATATAGTAGATTAACAGGAAAAGTGGTCATGCGATGGATGCGTTGAGGAAATCCTCATTCAGATAAACAGGTTGCTACCGAATTTAAAGTCGATTAGAGTTTATATACCTGGGTCTATCGGCTTACTTTCAATGTATGTATGAACTTTAGCAAGAAAAGAAGCCGGACGAGAAGGCTAGATCAAACGACGCATTCTGATTACTCATCAGTAGGTTTAAGTTTAATTCTCATGAGATATACCAGAAACTAAAAGGGTTCGCAGCTATGCGGACCCTTTTGTTATGTGGTATCGGGCCTCAATTTGGGCCTTTTTGGTTGCCGATTAGGGGTTGTTATGGAAAATTCAAGGCAAAATCAAAAGGAGGTATAAGCTTATTGGGGCTTTGTTTCCTGTTTCAATTTAGCCTTTTTGGTTGTCTGCTGCAAGAAAGTTTCCATCTTATCTGCAGTTTCACGTTCGGCCGATTTTAAAAGATGACTGTAAACGATTTGGGTGGTGGTTGAATTGCTGTGTCCCAATTTTCCTGCGACGGTTCTGATATCCGTTCCGGAGGTTATCAGATAGGTGGCTGTCATATGACGGAAGCTATGAGGAGTGATAGGCGGCAGCTTATGCTTGGCGATAAAATTTTTCAGCCAGGTGTTTATACTGTCAGGGTGTGCGGGAGCGCCATCCCAGGTGGTGAGAATGCGGTCACTGTCTTGCCAACGATTGACCAACTGAAGCTGTTTTTGGGATTGTTCCTCCTTGTATTGTAGCAGCAAGGTGATGATACTCTCCGGAACCGTTACTATCCGATTGCTTCCGTCTGTCTTGGTGGATTTCGTGAAGACACCTTTCTCTGGGAGGTACTGGGCAGCCTGTTCTATATGTATTGTGCCTGCCTCAAGATCAACATGTTTCCACTCCAGGCCGAATAGTTCACCACGTCTCATTCCGGTTGAGAGGCTCAGGAGAGCCATGACGCGGTGCTTGAGTTCTTCACTTTCCAGCAGTAATAAGAAATTACCGGTGGTCTCTTCGTCATATATGGCCTTGACTGTATGTTGGCCTTTAGGGGGATCAACTCTTCCGGCGGGGTTAAAAGGAATTAACTGCCATTGAACGGCTTTCTCGAGTAATGAATGGAGAAGAACATGATACTTTCTGATTGTGTTTGGAGAAAGTAAAGCTTCCCTAGCACTATTATTCCCCTCATAAGAACTAGGCAGTTTGGCTTTTCTTCTGCCGGCGTTTGGATCCTGCCGGACACCCTTCTCAGAAAGATTACTGTAAAAGGACAAAAGGTGGTTGGGTTTTATCTGGTCAAGCCGTTTCTGTCCCAAGGCTTGACTAATGCGTTTAAATAATCCTTTATTGAAACTAAGGGTTTTCAGAGCATGGTGGCAGTTGGCATAGTTGTCCAACCAATAATCAAAATATTCGTTAAGAGTCATTTTGCCGCTGGTTGCGAACACTCCTTTTTGCAAATCGGCAAGAAAAAGACTATACTCCCTTTCTGATTCACGGTAGCTGTTTACTTTTACCGTTTTTTGAGGGGGAGTTTTGGCCGCGGGATCGTATTTATAACTTGGGGGAGCAGTCAGCCGGTATGAGTTTTTTCCGCGTTTTTCTATTCTTTTAGGCATTTCTAATCTCCTAGCTCTTATTGGATGTTATCTAGTTTAATGGTTACATCAATGAATCCGTCGGATTTGCCCCTGGGATTCAGGCTGGACTTGGCTCTCTGCCTCCTGAAGGTCAAACCAGCTCTGAACTGTATCCCAACGGTAGAATATTCTGCCGGCTGTTGCTATGTATGGCATGTTCTTATTCAATCGGAATCCTCGTACAGTCCAATAACTGAGACCTAGATTTTTTGCTAATTCCCGCTCAGAAAGAACTCGGTTAGAGAGGGCGAGAGATGGTTGTTCATATTGTTGCATAATTATCACCTTTCTGTTTTGGGGCTCGACACAGGTTGATCCTGTTGTTGGCTGTTATATAAATTACAATCATGGACGTATTACTTATAAATATTTTGATAAGCCGGTTTTACACCGGCCTCTCAAGTAATGCTTTTGCTTTGGAAATCAAATCCCGATATAGCAGTATGTAGACATCGAGAAGCTCTTGAACGGCTCGTTCCGTAAATTGCTGGAAGTACGACCCGTTAGGGTTCTTATCCGTCTCATGGAAGTATTCCTTTTTGATTATTGCCACACTCTCGGGTCGGAGAGCCGGGGGCTTGCCCTGAAAAAAAATCTGCAATTCGTCTCCGCCGTATTCCCCATGAAGTAGGCTCCATGCCGCAAAAGACTGTACCAGCGCAATATCAGGGTAATTAGTCCACTTACCGATGCCTCTCCCCGATGACCCACGGGTCGGTTCGGAAATGAGGCCCTGTTTCTGATAACGGAGCAGAGTCGGCCGCGATAGGGTCACCTTCCAAGAGGCCAGGCGAGAGATTAATTCATCAGGGGTCATGAAGGATCAACTCCATATTATAAGAATCACACTCGTGATTATTATAATAACATGACAAGAAAGTACTGTCAATTATATTTTTTGCACTAGTATACGTGTGAATTCTGTGAAAGTTAATCAGCCCTCTTAATATATTGCTGTCGGTAGTCATTGTATCGAAATAATGACATTTTCGTTTCTCTGCAGACTATAACATTAGGATGATATCGCAGATGATGGAGTATTATCAGGGCACCATATCCTGAAGCCTTTGCCAGGCGCATGACGTCCCGGCGGTTTATTGTTATCCATTTATCAGGATCATGAACTGTAGCATTTCTAAGCATATCAAGAACGATATTAAGCTCCGATTCAAATTTCATATATATTTCCCTCCAATGATTTTAAAATGAGTTTCTAAATGAAATTAATGGCTGTCCGAAAAGACAGAAACATTTTTCGCCTGACAACATGACCTTAAAGGGTTGACCGTAAAAGGTTGTGTCGTGACTTGGCGCACGGGAGAGCTCGGGGTCGACGCTCCCTTCCACTGACCAACGTAATTGAAACCACTTTAGCTTCTCCTTTGCTGGCTGCTCCAGGACTACTTTCTACGCATAGACAGGCATATGAGACACTATTAACAGGCACTCCGCACTTATAATGATAAAACAGAGAGCAGAATGCCTTTATAAGGCCTATTAGCCTACAGTAGCGCCTCGATAATAAAAAAAGTGTGGATACATGCGCTTTTTTCTTAATGGCCCGCGTTGGACCTTAAAATGGCTCTGGAACGATCATCGGATAAATGGCTCTTATGAATGCAAAGAATCAATGATACCATTGTCAGTCCATGAGCAAATGAATTGTTTCCGGCGTTAAAAGCAAAGTTCTATTCAAGATGATCTGATGAGTGGCGCTCGTATGCAGACGTATTCATTTGGCGTGGTCATGTGTATTAAAAGACCCCTCCTCTCCTAATTGGCATTGTGGGGACGGCAGACACGACTGTGTTTAGTGTGGACATCGTTTTCGGGACGTACGGCCGACTTGTCTTGGGGGGTATTGAGGACCAAACATGTTAGAAATGACAGGTGCCATGATTGAGAGAGCGCGGGTTGTTTCTCCGTAGGAGTACAGGGACACAGATGAACGTATCTATTCTTATGAATATCAATAGGGATCCGTTGTGGATCAACAACTTGATACGATAAAAAAGAAACAGCCGGTTATCTGGTTGTTTCTTTTTACGACAACGGGGGTAAGAGAAAATTGAAAATGATGGTGCCGGGCCTCAGAATATGGCCAGATTCTAGTGCAGAGTAAATCCTGGAGCCCAGGACTGATTGCGAAAATTATTTTATATATATTGCGCCCGGCGCATGTGTTTAAAACGCAACACAAGGTAATAAAGCCTTCAGAACCAGATGAAGAAAGGAGAGATATAGATGTATCAGATTATTCCCTGTGAACTAATGGCGGCCAGGAGAGATTGCAAAATGTCTTTAAGTGCCGTAGCCCGCCAAATTGGTAAAGACCGCTCAACTGTTTGGCGCTATGAGCACGGCCAATTGAATCCGCCAGCCAGTACTCTATTTCAAATGGCGGAAATGTATGGGGTTCCTGTAGAAACCTTATGCCGCCGGCAAGAAGGAAACCATGTACTATAATATTAAAAGCTGTAGCGTCTTTAGGACATTATTTTTAATCTGTAGATGGCGGAAAGTTCTTTCCTATTCTTGAGAGTAACTACATCGTTTTAGACAATTTTAAGAAAGTTGAGAAGAAATATCTTGGAAACACAAACAACAACATCAATATCAAATTATCGTGAAGCCTTAGCTTATATGCAGTTAACGAAGACAAAATCGAACTTCAAGGTCTTCGTTGCAGGAAATACTATTGAACTTGACGTCTACGGGAATTTGGTCGGTCTTCCCGGTAAATCATGTGAATATCACAGGCCCTCTTCAAAGAGTGCACTCCTCGTCACCGACAATAGCGATGATATCGTCCCTAAATGCGAATGTGATGACAATGGTTGCGCTACAGAACCGGATTTTAGTTATGACCCAGAGCGCGGTCGAATCCAACGTAACAGCAATACAATGAAAAAAATACGACGGCTTGTAAATCATAACTTTATTCCGGAAAGGTCCCAGTTCGTCACGTTTACCCTAAAAGCTCAGTGTTCTGATTTTGATTCATTTAAACTGATGTGTCAGCAGCTGATCAGAAAGATAAGAAGAAATGTACCTGGTGTCAAATACATTGGATTTCCAGGACTAACTGAGAAGGGCGGATATCATCTTCACATGTTGGTTGACAGGGAACTGCCTATTACAAAAGAAGAAGCGGAACGATATATCATAGCGGGCGCCATCCGTAGCCGTAAAGGAGCCTGGCTCTCTATGTGGCCTCATGGTCATGTCGACGTAGCAGCAGTTGATGGTGGAGGTAACTTAGGAGCTTCAATCGCCCAATATTATCGTAAGAATGTCGACGAACTGCATATGAGAAATGACCACACGTTCTACCGATCTGACAATCTGCAGCCTTGTATGGAATTAAGAGGTGATGACGGATTGCAGTATATTCGGTCGAAAATAATTAAGCCTGATATTTCTCCAACCTATAGCTACTGTTGCGATGGCCTAAAATTTATCAACTGGAAGTATCATTTCGAATTTCTTGTTCGTAAAAGAGTAGTGTGCAGTTGAACCAGTATCGCGAAGTAATTATTAATCCTGTGGCGATCCCAGAAGATTGGTTTCTTTCGGATGGTTGGCCAATTTACGCCCACAGATATCTGGTAGGTATCGAGAGTAATACATCTTCACTGAAGTATTTTTTATAAAGTAGTTGACAACTAGAATGGGATGATATACTGTTAAGTGGCCGGAAGAACATTGCCGGCGAGCCAAAAGAATAAAGAACATAATTAACACTGTAAAAATGATACTAACCGATTTATTCGGTTTGTACATTAATACAGTGTTATTTTTTTACTTGTTTGGTAATTAAAGGATCGTTCTTTGACAACTTTATAGGTAACATCTGGACTTCGGTAATCAGTACCGTAGTGGAGAACGATATCTTGAGCGAAGATCTGTGAAAACACAGGGAGCCGACAGCAGGGACGAAGATCTGTGAAAACAGGGAACCGGCCACAGAAGCTGCGACTGTTCGCCATAACGGCGCTGATTACCAGAGTTTAGAAGCAATCAAATTGAGAATAAACAAAATAATGATGAGGAGTGTTGAGAATGGATTTAATACATTATTTGAAAGAGCGTGAGGAAAGTCGCAAGGATAACTTTAGTTTCCTGCAGGCAGCCAGGCAGTTTGATACTTTTATCAAAGGCATTAGGGAAAATAGGTTCCCCGCAGTCAGGCAGTTTAGTTTAAGCTGTTCAAAAGGTACAGATAGGTATTCTATTGAAATCACGAAATCACAAGTCATAAAATATCAAGGATACTTTGTTTATTACACGTTTCTTTCTGGGCCGGTTGACACAATTGCATATCAACAAGGTTATCGAGTTTATCTGGCATGTGATCGGGATGTTGATAAAATAGTGAAGATTACTATCCGTAATGGGAATGTTGCTGTGGAAGACCAAAGACAATTAAACGGAGAGGCATTTCAATTAACAACACATGGGTATCATTCGCATGTAAGATGGTTGCTGGACAGGGCTGACTGCTATTACAATTTGCCTATTTGGTTAGGACTAAAAAATAGACCTAAAAAAAGACCAAACTTAAGGATGCTGCCACATTATTTTAGAGAAATATATGAGCTACATCCTGAAGTCCCGCCATTTCTTTACCCGAAAATTTTCGCTCTTAAAATATGCTTACAAATGATGAAAAATCAATCTGAGCCAATTTATGGAACTGTGACGGGCCGTAAATTGGCCTAGCAGCACAATCGCCAACTGAAATAAAAGGTTAAAATCGAAGTTATCAAATAGGGTCGGTAGCCCGGCCCTACAAAATAAATCTAGGAGGATGAAAAATGATAAAAAACGTAGAAGAAATCATTGTTAAAGAAGGTCGCCGGCCTATCGACCAAGATGCAGTAGTCAAGTTGGCCCACAGTATCAAAGAGTTGGGGCTATTACAGCCAATACTCATCAACAAAGAGAACGTTATGATAGCCGGCAACCATCGGCTTGAAGCCTGCAAGTACTTGGGATGGACCGAGATTGATTGTACAATTAGTGATCTGGAAGGGCCGGAAGCAGAGTTGGCAGAGATTGATGAGAACCTCATAAGAACACAGATGAATGACATAGAAATGGGTGAAATGCTCCAGCGCAGGAAGGTTATTTACGAAACTATCCATCCAGAAACAAAACAAGGCGCAAAAGGTGGCTGGCACAACAGTAAAACCGATAAACTTGAAAACACAAGTTCTGATGTTTCAAGTTTCGTAGCCGACACCGCTGAGAAAACAGGGAGAAGCCAAAGCTCTATCAGAAATGGCCTCGCCCTTGCCAAGCTTCCGCTAGAGTCAAAGAATATTATTCGGAAGACCGGTTTGAGGACAAGTGATGCACTAAAAATGACAAGGAAAAGTCAAGAAGAGCAAAAAGAGATAGTGGCACTGGTGGTTGACGAATCGCCCGCAGAGGCGAAAAAGAAATTGAAAGTATTCTTGACTAAGACGAAACCTTGTGGCAAAGTTGCGCATTCTGATTTGATGAAACAACTCTTGGCAATAGAGAAAGTACTTTTCGATAAATATGAAGAGTACAATATGGTTTTTGCTGAAATGGGCAATGAGATTGAAAACTATCAGAGGCTGGAATTGACTCGGCAGAATATAGGCAATAAAGTTGAAAATCATGTGTTGCAAGAGGAGATACCGAGTTTTACAAAAGATGATGAGCTAGTGTTGTTATCAATGGCGTTAAAAGAATTAGAAACTGAACTACCTGAACCGGCAAAGAAGCATAGCTGGCTACCATCTTTAAATGACGACAGAGTCCCGTGCCAGACAACGCCGAAGAAGAAGTTTCCATTCAAGTCATCCAATACACTCCAAGCCCTGGCATAACGGAAAGAGTGCTTATAAACAGAGAAAGATCACCAGAGATGGTGGCCTTTCTCTTTGGCTAGAGGAGCCGGGGATATTGATACTGACTGCTTTGTTTTGAAATGCGAAACGAGTAAAAAGATAAGATAAGGTATCATTTTGGTTTTCAACATTTTATTAGCCTATGGTTCTACAGGTGGTACATGAATCGGTAAATGCCAGCAAAGCGTAAATTGGGTGACAAAAAATAAAAGATGTAAAAAAGTTTTGAGTTGATGTTATATACAACAAGTCCAGCGTAATTCTATTGTTGTATAAGGGAAAATAGATTAATGGAGGGTTTGACATGTCAATCATAAATATCCAATGTTCCAGACAAGAGTTACGGCTGGCGTCAGCTGCAGCGGCCCTAGCCAATATGACCAGGCAGGACTGGTGTAAACAGACCATGATAGATGCTGCAAAACAAACAATTGAAAAATATTCATCAGGAGGACAAAAAATATGATCAAGAAAAATATTAGTATGGAAAGAATAAACAATGGTTCTGTGAAAGAATTTGACGAGTTACGCCTTAGAGTATATAGCGTTAATGGCGAACCATCATTACCATCATATGAAATTGCGGATTACATCAGAATGGATCACGAAAAATTTTTGGACGAAGTATTAAAGATGTTAAACCAGTTAAGTGATGAAGGCATTGACCAAAGCAAATGGGTATTTTTAATGCATGATCCAGACATTTATTTTTTTACCATATTAGGATGTGGCCTAGTGCCGGTACGTTTAGACAATCCTTGTATAAAGAACAAGTTTATAAGCGAATATTGTTATCAGTTTGGAATAAGCAAGCCGCTTACACAAAAGAAGAAGAGTTTCTTGTCTTAATAGTAAATTTGCTAATGAGGAGTGAAACCTTAGGTCAGCATCTAAGATCCATAGACGGGTTCACTCCTTATTATGAGTTTCCCCCGTAGAAAGAAATAGATCCGGGAAGATGTGCAGATAGCTATAATCGTCGGTAACAATTCCAATAAGTATACAAGAGAACGATAAAATTGACCGCCAGAGGGTCAAAGCGCTTAAACGCTTGTGGTTTCAGCTTTCTAAGCCAGAGAAGGGGGTGAAATGCGACTGAAAGGGGATGAAAAGAGCAGATTTAAAAAACGGATACAAAAGAACAAAATAGGTGAAGCGAGAAAGTAATTATTATTTTATTTGATATGATAATTTCGATACAATGTAAGCGGGTCTGATATCAGAGTTAATTGTTTCGAATACTTCTAAAAGTCTTGAATTTAAAGGGCTTATGGCATATGTATCGATAAGATCAATGCAAACATTACAATATGAGGTTACTTGCATTGAAATAATCGAATCAATGCAAGTAAATCAATAATATAGGCAATTATAATAAAGCTAATTTATAAATATTATTGACAAAATTAAGTTTGTAATGTATCATTTAGTCCAGGAAAGCATAAAAGGGATGATCAGGATCGTATACCCAAAAGTAAATAATAATTTTAATAAAATGATCTACTATACTGTTTTTCTGCAAATTTACGGGGATATTTTATGCGTGATTCTTACGGAATATCAAAAGCTTTTAATGAGTCTTTTGGCCTCTGGGAGCCTAAGCCTGTTATAAGACTCTGGGAAATTATAAGTATTATTATGACTGAAGCAATCGGTGATATCTATATGTTGGAGACGAGCAATAGCAGAGAATCATACGTAGGCTTGTGGCAAAAGAGGTTGCACGTCTTATGGATATTGATAAATATCTGATAGCATTAACAAGGAGAATGGCCATGCATTCGATATCAGACAAGAATAATCGCCAGGTATTTCGTGACGAAGAGGTCGTAAACGATATTGTCGCAGAAGCTCATGCTTCCGGGCCGGCAACAATTCATACGGATGAAGATGGAGTTTACCGCCAGAATACTAATGGTTTAGTAGAGCGCTTGTTTCTTCCAGAGATTATGATTGACATGAGCGATACTGCCCAAAAGGCATTCATTCATTTTGATCCTCCCCGGCCGCTACCTGCCATAAAAGAGCAGCCATGGGTGGCGCTACTTGTTGATGGAGACGGCCTAAAACTGGATGTGCAGATTAATCAGGTCATCCAGCAGTGCAAAAAACTTGGCGAAGTAGTCGTAGCTCGTATATATGGCAATTATGACATTGGACGATTTTCCGCGTGGGAGAGAATTTATAAGAAATATGGATTTGAGCGTCGTATATACCTAGGCGTTCATAAGAACATTGCGGACTTTGGAATTGTTACCGAAGCAACCGAATTGGCATTGTGTCAACCGGAGATTGACTTTTTTGTTCTCGTGAGCAATGATGGTGGATTTTTTCCACTAATGGCAAAGATGAGCCAATTGGGGAAAAGAATATATTGGATTGGTGGACAGGCTCCATTAAAGAAGGCTGAACGGTTGCGAGAGGAGGTCGAAATGGAAAGGTATAAAGTTAAAGAACAAATTAAAGGGCTGTAAATGGCAGTAAGATTTCGTAAGAAATCCATTAGAATGAAAGGATGATTACATTGAAGGAATGGGAAAAAGAGAGCTTATCGCTAATACGGTCGAACGCACGTGGGTGCGGCCGTCCGGCAGTAGCTGATGCAGGTTGCCTTGATGAAGGGTTCTATGATATTAGTCGTATTAACGTTCCGGAACCTGCGAGGGGACATGGTATAGGGCGAAGCCTATTATTGGAGCTTATAGGGTGGTCAGAAGTTAATGACGTGACGTTAGTAGCAGGATTAACCTCTGATTTTGACGGAAATTTTGACTTTCGCCGTTTTGGCCGGTTTTTAACAAGTTGCGGATTCTTGGTATTGGCCGAGAACGAATCTTCTATTATTATGCTGCGCCCTCCAGCTCGAAAGGCGCTGGATAAAATCCTACAGAATCTTGAACCCGCTTCAAAAATGGCGGGATTCTGGCACAGGCTCAACAATGCTTATACTGTTAGCGTATCATATTAGCGGAAAGGCATCCGTGGGAGAAAGGAACTTTACATGTTGATTCAGCCTTTAAAGAAGATATAGTCAAATTATTTTGGCGCTTGCGCCTATGTTTAGGCAGTGACAAGCTTACAATTCGCTTCATTATTAAAACCATTAGGGGATGATGTACCATATATGCATGCTGGGCACAGGCTATATGGAATCATTGCAGAGCGCTATCGTTGGTACTAGTCCTCTCTCAGTCGTTATCTGGAGATAGTAACAGTAACACACAATAAACGTGAAATTGATTTTTCTATTGAAGGCTGTAATATCATTAGGATTACTAGAAGCATGGTTGATTATCAGGTAATAAACGATACTTTCTATTTCTGAGAAGGCAGTTAAGGAATGCGGGTTCCTAATCTTTAAGACTATTATAGTAAACAAAAGCCAGGATCGGAGAGTTTGCGATGACCGGAATCTCTGGAAGGACGACTGCAGACCGTATGGCATTGAAAATGTACAAGCTTATTCTCGGAGAAATGAAGGAAGCTATCAATGAATACAGAGAATAAGCCAGAAAAAATGAACGGACGCAAATTTTTAGAATCTATTTTAGACAAGAGAACTGGTTATAGCCCTCCTATTATCCATCGCTACGCGACGGCAACCGAACCAGAAAATACAGGACGAAATGTCAAAGACAGGAATCCTATAGAATATGTTAGCGGTATGGATCATCGGGACACTAAAAGTTTAAAAATACATACCGTTAACGGTATAGAATCTCATAATTATGACCTTATAGAAAGGCAAGATTATGTATATATGGAATCTCAGGATTATATAATTCCAGAAGATCAAAAAACAGAAAAGCTTCCGGCAGAAACGAACCCTTTTGTCCTGACGAATGAGGAACCAAAGCATAAAGACATTTATATGCAGCGCAATTTCTGGGTTAAAAAAGATCTATATAAACGCTTAGATGTCATTACCAAAGAAGATATAGGTCTAATAACAATAGCGATTAACGAGGCGCTGGAACAATTTCTTAAGAAGGTAAAGGCTTAAAGAAATATATAGAAGATATTGTCATAGAAATATGTCGCCGCTAAAGTATCCCCAAGGGATATTTTTTCTTTTGCCATTAAGTCAATATTACTAAAAGGGCGGCAATAATTGTTGGAAGGAGTTGTTCATCAACGTTACGACAGCAGGATCAAAATATTCATAAAATCCCTTTGCGTCATTTTATCAAGACTTGTCCAAGTCCCGACAGAATCACATAATTACGGGGGACCGCGGGAAATAGTCGGTAAAACCGACAATGGAGTGTCCTGACAATCTGGTAAACTCGTATCAGCATTAACAAGCGCACCGGTATTTGCGGTGTTGAAGGAGAGTGGGCTAAATGGATGAGGAACTTAGAAATGCCTTTATACATGGCAGTTTAATACTTGATCTTCCGGCGGGCAATCGGAAGATGATGGTAGCGGCGTTTCAACATCACCATTTTTTCGTCCGGTGGGCTGCAATCGAACGGGTAGGAATGAAGGCGCTGTATTGGTCGGATCAGGGAGAGAATCTTGAAAAAGCTTTGGCTGATGAATGCCAGTGCGTGCGGGAAAACGCGGCCCGGGTCATAAGCTTCGCTAAACTGGATTTTGCTGAAGGCTTTCAAAATAAATTGACTGCCGATACAAATGAACAATGCAGAACCTGGGGTTGTCATATAGCCGGGCGGCTGGCGGAACGGAATGCAAGTGAAGTAATAGATGGCAGAGGAATAAGGGTACTGATTAACCCGCTGGTTTCATTTTTCAGTGATTCTTCACCTATGGTAAGAAAGACGGCGGTATTGTGGCTGCGTCGCATCCTGAGCCGGAAACAGAGCACGAGGTGCGTCGGTTTCAGAGCGTTCTGGCGGGCTTTGGCGACTTTGATCAATGTCGGGGATGATCGGGAGCAGCAATGCGCATATGCTGCGGTGAAGAGCAATAGGATATTCAGTCGCTTGCTGCTTAATGGAGCCAGGAAAGATTCCAGGGAACTCATGCGCACCCTCGCGGTGCTTGATTTTAGCAGAACGACGTCAAAGTGGACCGAGCCGTTGATTAGCACTTTAATCAAGATGCTTAAAGATGAAGAGGTCAGATGGGCAGTGGTGTTGGCGCTGCCCAGAGCGGGGGAGGAGGCGTTTACCCATTTGGCTAAGGCCTTTACCACCGCTGATACGCCTGTCAGGCGGGCCATCGTTCAGGTCGTGGGCAATGCCCGATATTCGCTAGGTACGGATTTTCTGCTGCGAGTTTTGACGGACGGCGACCGGGAGGTCAGGCGCAAGGCCTTCTGTATGCTGCGGGAAAGAGCAATGCGGCGACCGGAAGTGCGGGCAGCGCTGGCGGACAGAATTACCGAACTCGGGTTGGAAGATGGGCCGGATATGCTTATGGCGCTGGGGGAAACCGGCGACAGGAAAAAGTTTAAGTCCGCTATCCTCACAGGCGATGACTTCCAGAAGGAATGCGCAGTGGCAGGATTGGCTGTCTTTGAAGAAGAATGGGCGGTTAAACTGCTGTTTGAGGCGCTGGACACGACAACAGGTGAGGTATGGATTCGGGCAGCCGAAATTATCAGGCGGCGTACACGGAATAAATATTATCTGGATTTACTGCGCACTGTTATTCGGCACCGACATAAACGCAGGTGGATTTCCTGGCTTGTTGAGGCAGATACGGCGAAAGCGCTGTCGGCCGAGATGGAACAGCTGTTACTGAATAGCGATGTCGAAAGCTTCCCATACATAGCCGGCGCCATAGCATCTATTGATGAGCCGTATTTCACCAACCTGCTCGTACAAAAGGCAAAATCATTCGGCCTTCCGGAATGCATGCTGGCCGCCGCGATTGCTCTTTCGCGGCAGAAGAATAAGATGGCGGGCGATTTGCTTTACGAGGCGTGGACTAATTACGGTTGTTCCGACAAGTTGGTACAATCGTTTCTTGACCATGAATTACTGCCAGAGGAAAACGAACGGAAAACGGAGATTCTGTCCTCGATTGTGGACAGGGACCACTATTCCGAAGCAACTGTGGCGACGGCAGTGCGTCTGCTGGGCAAAATACCGGATCTTGCAGCTCAGCTGGCATTGGTGAAAGCGCTGCAAAGTGAAAGCCCGCTGATAAGATACTGCGCAGCCGGAGCTGTTCGGGGTAGAGCTGTCTCTTATCGGCACGTGTATGAACTGGCCCGGGAGTGAGGGAAACGGGCAAGTACAGGAAGGGAAAAGAACCGGTCTTTGCGAATACAAAGATGTGTATTGAATGCCGAATTTTGACAACAGCCGGGGGGTATGATTATGCCGTTCGAGAAGTCCGCCAACCACACCGAGGCATTGTTGAAAGTCCTGCTGAAGATTATAGAAAGGACGGCAGCTGGCGGAGCAACTAAACGGGAACTCAGAGAAACATACGCGGAGGTCAAGGGGTCGCCTCCGCATGACCGGACCATCAGCCGGATAGTTACCGCAATAAATGAATATATCTCCCGCTGGGAAGACGACGGGAGCATGATCCTGCAGACCAGCACCGTTGGTGGCAGAGGCTTTAACCAAGCCGTCGAAGTCCGACATCAAGACAAGCAAACCTATTACTATTTTACCAGGGACCTGACGGAGCACACTAAGACCGGTTTTGCCCAGGCCGCTCAGGCGGCGCTCAGCTTATATCCGCAAAAAAAACAGATGACACCGGAGCACTTTGAGGCAGTCAAAGATGCTTTTTCCGGAAGCATCCTCCGCAGGATGACCGGGTGGGACTCATTAGAAAAAGATATCGAAAGATTTGTCCATGTTTCAGGCTACAGTCGGGCCAAGATCCAACAGGTGGGACAATGGACGTTTAAAATTCTTGACGCCCTCAGACGGTCGAAACGGATAGAGTTTGACTATGTTCGCCTGTACGACGGGACCGACAGCAGGCAGCGCCAGCTGGAGCCTTATGGGCTGGTATGCCGGCAGGGAACCTGGTATGTGGTGGGCAGGGATGTCGATAAAGGGGAGAAAAGGGTTTTCCGGATAGACCAGATTGTCCGGCTGTCAGTGGTTGAGAACAGCACCTACAGCGTCCCGGCGGGCTTTTCCATGCAGGAAGCCTACGGCAATGCCTGGGGGGTATGGACCGAAGCGGGAGCCGGACAACTGGAACAAGTGGTAATCAGGGTTGACGCCGGAATGGCGGCAAAGTTTAGGACGACGCGGTACCACGACAGTCAGCAACTGGTTTCAAATGCCGACGGAAGCACCGAGATTCTTTTCAACGTTACCGGAGTGGAAGAGATGGTCCCCTGGCTGATTACCTGGGGGAAAACCATCGAGGTGCTCCAACCTGACTGGCTGCGTGGAGCGGTTGCCGCCACCGCCAGGGATATAGCTGCCGTCTACGACAAAGCGGGGGAACGGGAGAGATAAAATGAAAATAGTTGATGCCGCGACAAAAAGGATATTGTCCATGGTAAATATCCAAGAACCTGACAATCTTTCATTAGGTCCGGTACAAGGAGCAACCATCCCTGATGAGGAGGTGGCGATCATCAGCTGCTGGAACTGCACTCCGGGCTATGTGGCGGAGGTGGGCGAAGAAGTTTTGGGTGAGTATTTCCACATGGCAAGCCCAGGCAGGCTGGTGCTATATGTGGAGCAACTGGGGAGTTTCTTTTGGCATCTGGTGCTTGAGATCCAGAACCATGGGTTCTATATGGAAAAGAGGGATTTTGAGATGATGGCTCATCTGGCAGTGACAAAGACATATGTACATGAGCAGTTCCATCATTGCTGCGATGTCACCCGCCAGCTCTTTGGCGGGCGCTTCGACCGCAATGTTGAAGAGGCGCTGGCGGTGGCCTGGAGCCATAGGAAAGTCCAGGAATTGCGTCAAACATGGTCCAGTCGGGAAGCCCGTCTTTCCTCCCCGTGCTACTATGAGATGATGCGGGGCCTGTACCGCTACAGCGCTCCGGGATATCGGGACTGGGTCAACTATGTGACTGACAGTGATTTCGCGCTGGGATTGACCAGCTATCTGAGCCCGGTCTGCGGCAATTTCCTAGAAAGAAGCGGTATCAATATGGCCCAGGTGCTCACTGCTATTTTTGCTGAGGTTAGCGATAAGGCTGTAGTGGAGGAGATCTTGTGATATCAAAGATTATTTGCAATCAAAGAATGGGGGATAAACTAGTTGGAGAGTAACATCTTTACAGTGCTGGGAATCCAGACAAGAGAGGACTGTGTAACCAATGCCATTGCGTATGCTTTTAACTCATCAGCGGAGTTTAGATATCGTTTCTTGGATGTGATGTGCGGAAAGGATCCCGGTAATTATCAAAATTGCGTAGCATATACTCGACTCTCGGCTGGGATAGCTGGAATACCAGATTTGGTTATTACCTTGGAAAGTTCAGAAATAGACGAGATTGTTGTGATTGAGAACAAGCTGAAAGCTGAAGAGGGCGAGGACCAAACAAAACGGTATGCTTCCAGCGAGGCGATATCCGCATTGGCGGAGAGGCTATTGGCTGGTAAACCATGCAAGTCGTCGTTTGTTTTCTTAACGCTTTTTCCTGATCAGGAGCCTTCTGCGGGCAAGCGGTACATAGTGAAAAGCCATTCCGAATTCAAAAAAATTGCCGATGGAATTGCCAATTGGGATAATGCTTTAGCAGAAAAACTAATCAAAGATTGGAGCGCAATTACCTGTAATTTTTATGAGCGGCAAAAAGTTGCCATGGATGATAAATTTTTTGATAAGATGACTGACGAAGGCGGCCTTGATGCCGGTTATCTGTATTTTAGGCAAGCACTTAGTCGAGTGGAGTTGCCGGCTGGCTTAGAGGTGGAAGAGTTCTTCCGTTCTAGCCAGCAAGGTAGGCATTACTATGGAGTAGCGTTTTCGAAAGAGTCATGGCATCCAGGTGAGATGAGTAAATCATCAGAGAAATGGAGTCTTGACCCCAATAAGCATTATAATATTCATTTTGAACCCCAATACGACCTATGGGGCAAATTTAAGTGTTATCTTCATTATGAAGTAAACCCATATTTCCCGGAAAAATGGATACAGAATAACATACAAAAAGAACAATATGATCGATACTTGGCACGGCGAACTGCTTTTTCAGGAAAGTTGCGTGAAAAGGGACTGGTTAACTGGTCTTTTGGGGGTGGTGTAAATCAAATAGCGAAGATGGAATTTAATGCTAAGAATAGTCTTTATTCTGAGGTTAAGGCTGAACTGGAAAGTAACCTTGCAAAGATGGCCAAAGCGGTTGATGCAGTTTTGGCGGATATGTGATCTTTGTAGGGGGAGTCGCATCTGTAAAGTGGTGACAGAGACGTTCATTGCCTTATAAATTGAAATCAGCGGGCCATCTAATGATGGTCCGCTGAGGGATGTGCAGTCTCCTAGTGGCAGCACAAAGGTATGATCGTCGGAATAAGACCGCGAATCTAACCTCTGACTTTGGACGCAAGACTGACACGTCGTTGTCAGTCCTTATTTGCGTCAGCGAATACCCCCCGCTATGCGGGGGAGTTCGAAAAAGGCGGAGCCGTTGTGGTAGTGACGGAAAAGCTTTCCTTTGCGTTAAGATTGAAGAGATACTGTCTTCAACAAAACAGCAAAGGAGAGCGACAGATGGATGCAAGCCAAGAACATACCAGATGGAATTGCCGATACCATATAGTATGGGCTCCGAAGTTCAGAAGGAAAATCATTTACGGAAAGTACCGAAAAGAAATCGGGGCGATACTCAGAAAGCTGTGCGACTATAAAGGAATCGAAATAGTCGAAGCTAACGCATGTGTAGATCACATACACATGTGCCTAAGAATACCGCCTAAGTACAGCGTAGCACAGATAATGGGATACCTCAAGGGTAAGAGTTCGCTAATGATATTTGAGCAATTTGCCAACCTCAAATATAAATTTGGCAACCGACATTTCTGGTGTAAGGGGTACTATGTGAGCACGGTCGGTATCAACGAGGAAACAATAAGGAAATACATCCGGGAACAAGAAGATACCGACAAAACAACGGATAATCTAAAAGAACCGGACAATCCCTTTAAGGGATAGCCCGGTAATCAATGCGGAAGACAGTATCATGCATCTTCAGGTGCGGCCGGTATGATGCCCTTATAGGGCTTACCCAAACCGCACCTTGAAGGTGCGGTTGTGATTTGCTGTTGCCTCAGTGAGTAGGAAGGGGCTTGCGTTTGACTGGCGTGTCTGTTTCTGGCCCAAAAAGATAAATAGGAGAGCGTAATACCTCCTGATCCATATTAAGGACTGACACACTGTTGTCAGTCCTTTTTGTTACGCTATAACAAGTAGAAAGTGATCGGAGGTAATTGTATGAGCACAGTCTCAATGAAGGCCAGACTGAATAAGAAATACGTCGAAGCGAACAGATCCACTTACCTGTACTTGATGGTAGAACTGATCACTAAAGAGAAAGAGCAGAACTCGGAGCGGCTACCGCTTAATCTTGGCTTTGTCATCGACCGTAGCGGATCAATGGGTGGAGAGAAGCTTGCTTACACCAAACAGGCCGTCAACTATGCTATTAATCACCTTGCAACACCTGACTATGCATCACTCACCGTTTACGACAATGAAGTAGACGTGCTGGTCGAAAGCCAGCCGGCGACCAATAAAGACCAATTTAGGAATATCGTGAATCAGATTTTCTGTGGCGGTTGCACCAATCTAAGCGGCGGACTGGTTAAAGGCTACCGGGAAGTGATGAAACACTATGAGCCGGAAAAGGTTAACCGGGTGCTGCTTATGACCGACGGTTTGGCCAATGAGGGCATAACCGATAAGTCCAAACTGTGTCGCAAAGTTCAGGAAATGAAGAACACGGGTGTATCTGTCACAACTCTCGGCGTGGGCGAAGATTTCGACGAAGATCTGCTGACGGCTATGGCCGAAGCCAGCGGCGGGAATTATTTCTTCATTGACTCAACGGAAAAGATTCCGAAAGTCTTCGCTCAGGAAATGCAGGCACTGCTTTCTGTTGTTGCTCAAAATGTTAAATTGGGATTTTGTTCAACAGCTAATTCCCGGGTAACAAAAGTGTGGGGATATCAACCAATTGGTGACAGCGAGATAAGCATAAATCTACCTGACCTATATAGCTCAGACCGCAAGGTCATCGTCATGGAGCTCCAGGTTTCCGAAGCCAAAGAAGGGAGCATGCCAATCGGGTCAGTCACGGTGTCATATGACGACGCGGAAGCAGATCTGAAATTTGATTCATATACCTTTGACCTGGCGGTGGAGTGCACAAGTGATCAAGCATTGCTTGGCAAACCGGAAGATGGTGAAGTTATGGTCAATGTGGAACTAAACCGGACCGCGGAACTCAAAGAGGAGGCCATCAAAAAGGCCGACACAGGCGACATTATCGGAGCAGCACAATTGATGGAAAAACAGCGGGACATATTGGCCTGTTGTGAGGAAAACTGTGTAGATGCCGAGTACGCCCAAGAGCTACGGGAAGAGGTTGGAAAGCTTAATGAGTCTCTCCGGAATCTTCAGCGAGAGAACTTCGACGCCATAACCCGCAAAAAAATGGCCTATCAAAGTTATCAGCGTCGAAGTAATCAAAAAGATGTGTAAATATTGGATATTAAAGTAGATTTATGAAGGAAGATGCCAGCAAACAGTTGAAAGTGTTTACAGTAATGGTTGAAACTGTCTGTTGAGGTGAAGTAGATGGCTAACTCGGAGAAGTTAATCAGACTGCTCAAAATTATTTCGCTTATCGAACAGCGAAATGGCGCTAGTATTTCAACGTTGACTGAAGAATGTGAAGTTTGCCAGCGGACAATATATCGGGATATTGAAGCCATTGCCACAGGGGGCATGCCGGTTTATTGGGACCCTGACCTTAAAAAATACATGTTTACCGAAAAAGTATTTCTGAAACCGCTCACCTTTTCGGTGGGCGAAGCTACCGCCCTTGTGCAGTGCATCCAAGGCTTTACCCGTATGCGCACGCCGCTGAATACCGCGCTCAGGATGGCTCAGGAACGTATAATGGCGAGTCTGCCGACTGACAGACAAAAGACAGTTGATGAGCTGCGCGACGTTGTGGACATAAAACTTGCCCGGCAGCCGCATGAAGTCTGCAGTGATATCTTCAACTGTGTGGGCAAAGCAATCCATGAACATAGAAGGCTTCGTGCAGAGTACTACACTAAAACTACTGAGACACAAACCGAAAGAAAACTCGATCCCTATGTAATTACTTTTCGTGGCAAGGCCTGGTACCTTATTGCTTATTGTCATTTGCGGGGTGCCATCAAGATCTTTCGACTGGACCGCATCCGCAGGGTTGAGATACTGCCGGAAACCTATGCTTTGCCCGCAAACTTTTCAGCCAGCGCCTTTTTCGAAGGCAGCTGGCTATTGGAGCAGGGTGACCCGGTAAAAGTACGGCTAAAGTTCTATCCCGAAGCAGCCAAATGGGTGAGGGACGGTACCTATCATCCATCCGAGCAGCTGCAGGACCTGCCCGACGGATCACTGATTTACGAAGTGACGGTAAATGGGACAAGGGAGATCATCCGCTGGATCCTGGGTTACGGCAAGGCAGCCGAAGTGCTGGAGCCGGAATGGTTACGCTGCATCGTAGCTGAAACCTGTGCCGGAATGCTGGCACGATATTGTTGATACATTGGGCAGCTTGTTAGTTTTGTGATCCGGATACCATTACTAAGGCGCAAATCAACGCCGAGAATGCAACGGAGAAGAGCTCTTTAGAACAAAAGCGGGTCGACGGCACTACAAGACATAAAGTCTATATGAAGTTACCGATTGTATTATTGCTTTCTACAGGTTCCTAATTGCTTGTCGGGAAGAAGGTGTAATTATGCCATCAACTACACAAGGCGACAAAGCTAAGGGAGCTGGCAAAGGGTTTAGCGACGGTGTGCTCGTTGGCATTATGATGGTATTTATGGGTATATTCCTATGCGGCACTGTTATTGGAATGATAATCGGATTGCCAATGATTGCCTTAGGACTGCTGGCACCATTTATAGGAGCGCTTACCGGGTTGGCTTATATTAAAGGGCGATGCCCTTATTGCGGCTTCGAGATTTCGGCAAATTTTAGTAATTCGAGTGTTTTATGCTCTTCATGCTGCGAGCGCGTAATAATCAAAGACAAGATGTTCTACAAAGAAGAAAATCCTTAGATTAAAGTCAATAATGATTTACAACTTGCATGGGGATAGGGTATCAAGGCTAACCGTATGATGAGAAGCACTCTAATGAGTGACCGATCCACCGTAAACACAGTGAGTGGGAGGAGGATGCTAGTATGGATAATTTCCTAATTGAGCTTACTGCGGAGGAGGCCGGAGGCCACGGTAACCGATGGGAAGTTTTCAATGATAATGTGGAAGAATTGATTTCTGAATATCTGCCAATTGTAGTGCAGGACGGCAAATTGCTTGGCCAATTGAAACGGGGCAATTTACATGGGTGCATAAAGACTGAACCCGAAGGAGCAATTCTGACATGGCCAAATCATGAGGTCGGAGCAATGGCGATTATCGGCAATAATGATGATGGTCACTTTCTGGCTTCGTCATTTCCTTTCTTTGGAGGTATTGCTCAGAGGTTGATAATAAATAATCTCCGGGTTTGGCCTGGTAGGCTGGAAGCCGAAATAGAGTCTCGAACAACGGAAGACATGGAACTGACCTTTTTTGATACCAGGTATCTGCTGAATCGCCTTAATTATAGGCCTGGCGAAACTAGCAGTTTTCAGCTTGCTGGATTAGCTTACAAGTTTGAATATATAAAACCAGAACCCATATTTATTACTAATCCAGATACTATCAAACGTATGAGGAGCATTAGCGCAGAAGATGATGCTGAAAAGAATTCGCTGGAACCGATTCGGGTTGAAACAACAGGGATGGCGGCGCTGATGCCAACAAAGTGGACGTCTGAATATGAGTTTCGTGGACCGGTTAAACAAGTGGATGAATTGTCGCCACTGCTTGACAATCGGCTGTGGCGGATTGTTGTAACTGTAGCTAGACCGGAAGACAGAGAAATTGACATCCCGATTTATGCGACCGAACGTGTCATAAAAGGTTGGATACCTAGGGTTGGTGATGACTGCCAAGGAGTACTTTGGTTGCAAGGACACTGTGTTGAGCAGCAAATTTAATATACTCTTAAAAGATTATAGCAAAAATGGAGCGACGGTGGAGACCGATACTGTGCGAAATCTGTTCTATCCAAAAGTTGCCAGGTGAGTTTGGGAGACTGTTTACCATCCCGCTCAATGAACGCAGGAAAGGTTTATAATGATGTGGCTCGTGAAGATGATCCTGAAAATCCAAAATGGGCTAAAGATAGGTGGGCTTCATCGACGTTTCTTCTGAGGAAGAATTAAAAAGATATTTACAGAGCTAGAAGAGACTTCGAAGATTTTATCACATTCCCTATATATAAGTTTAGGCCGTGGGCGCTTGCTAAGAAAAAATAATGTTAAGATTATTTTGAGTCTAAAATCCACAAATATCAGAGCCGCGGACTCTAGGTCGTTGATTCGTAGATGCTAGGAGGAGAATTACTATAGCTACATATACATTTGCATATGGCTCTAATATGAATTTAATAGACCTTAAAAAATGGCTCATAGAAAAGGGCTACAACCCTGGTCTAATCCACAGTGTCGAGGTTGGGATCTTGCGCTCTCACACTGTTGTATGGGAGTATTATTCGCGTAGTAGAGGCGGAGGCGCGGCCAGTGTTGGACACCACCCAGAACTCGATGTCTATGGACTGATACTCGAAATTGACGAATCGTTAGTGCCGGCCTTTGACAAAAAGGAAGGTGTTAATATCAACTGCTACAAGCCAGTTGAAAAAACGGTTCATACGCTGAACGGTAAACCACTAAACGTTCGTACTTACGTTGCAGTCCCAAATCGAAATGGCCTTAAAGACATCTGGCCAACGAGAGGATATTTAAACTTGATAATCCAAGCTGCTACCGAACACCGGTTTCCCGAAGATTACTTGATGAAGCTTTCGCGGATACCAACAGTCAACTAGTGTTTTGTAATATATGTGTTCCAATGATTGTGGAAGAGTGGATACAGATGGGTGAAAAGAGAAAGACGTTCTGCCTAAGAAAGATAAAAAATATTTTGTATTTAAGGTTAAACTTTGAATTTTGTAATCATTCGACAAATTAGTATTATTTATCATATCCAAGTACAGGTAATCTAAGGGAAAATGTAGAAAGTCATTATGTTGAGACAGGTTTATATTCTTTTAAAGCGACTTTTGATTGATATCTTAGTTGCATAAAGGGGAAGAGAAATGCCACTTAAATCCGGGATGTATGTACGTTGCCCATTAGATAAAGACGATAAAGATGAGCCTCGGGTATTTTTTTTTGGTCAGATTATAGAAGTCGATACAGATAATGAACGTGTATTAGTTAAATTCCATGATCTCGGAGGGCTCAGAGGTCTTTATGAACATATTCCGAGAACGGAAACGTGGTTTGATATAGATTCTGTTAAGAGATGTGCCGCTCTTAATGGATCTGATTTCATTGTGAATAGGAATCCTTATGGTCAAATTGTTGCAGATCATCATGGCCAAATTGTTGCATTCTATGGCGAAGTTGAAGACGGATTTTACTTTTATTATGGAGAGATCGATCTTGACGGAAAAAAAGATGTAGGAATATTTAGTGAAAGCGACATGCAAATACCACTATCGAGAGCAGACGTATCACCGCTTACGCAGTTATTACAATACGAATTTCAAAGTCCGTATTGGTTCAAACACCGCAATGTTGTAATGGATTCTATGCACGTGATTCGTAATGCTACTTATGGGTTTGAAACCTTAATTGGGTCACGTGTCTATTTGATGCCTCATCAGATTGATGCAATAATTCGGGCAGTGACAGATACCCCTTGTCGACTCATGCTTGCAGACGAGGTCGGACTGGGCAAGACGATTGAGGCTTGTGTCATTATGAAGGGTCTTAAACGACGGCGTCCAGAGTTACGCACGCTTATCATTACACCATTCTCTCTGGTTCATCAATGGCAAACAGAGTTATCTTATAAGTTTTGGATTGATGCAGGGATTTATCCCGAGACCGATAACGGAGATTGTGTAATTTTCCCTTTAGAACTTCTCACAAGCAAGGATGCTGAAGATATCATTGCAAGTGATTGGAACTTATGCATTGTCGATGAGACACATAGATTACTTGACATGTCCTCGGAGTACGCAATTATCCAGGAATTAGGGACTCGATCAGAAAACCTACTGTTACTAAGTGCAACTCCCATTCAGCATCGTCGCGAAGAATTCTTGCGATTACTAATATTACTTACACCCGAGCGCTTTGGCAATATGACAGAACAAGAATTTACGATTCTGCTTGAAAAGCAAGGAGAAATTACATCTATAGTTCAAAGATTAATGCAAGACCTGGACTATTATTCCGAAGATCAACTAGCAGATTCTTTTATTAAAGATCTTAGTGAGCTTTCAACTCAATTGAACGACAAGGTCTTTGATTACTTGGTTAAAGGAATAAATTCTGATGCTTCTGATCAAGGATTGGAGGCTGTTCGGCTAGCGCTTGCATATCTAGGTGAAAACTATCAGATTGAGCGTCGCATAATCCGTCACCGCAGAGCAGAGTTGCAGGATAAGCTACCATCACGGAAGCTGGAGGAACAGGAATACATAATGGCAGGCTCGGATTTTGATTTTTATGAGTGGGATACATATGAGGCTGTTCTGAATTATTTGGACTTCATAACAAGGGAGCATGGGCAAAAATGTATTAAATTTGTTAAACTTTTATTAGCAGGAATGTTTAGTTCTCCATGGGCTTTAATCGAAGTTCTTAAAAGTCGAAAAACTGAAATACACTCAGGTCCTGGAGATCATCCTAGCGATCGAGAAATAAAAATGATTAATCAGGTTACTAATGTGTGTAATTTTTGGCTTTCTGCAGTAATCGATGAATTTAAAAGTCTTAATTGCTTGTTGGACGAAGATCCTGATTTGATTCGCGGTAGATTAGGGCATGTTGTAAATTTTCTTGACCAAACGCTAGAAAACGAAAAATATGTTGTATTTTCCAATTTTAAGGAAACGATTTTGCCATTGAGGGATGCGCTTGTCAGGCGATTCGGGGGCCAAGCAGTGGCAACCTTTTATAGAGGGAAAAACGCTCATGAGCTACAAATTGAGGTTGATCGATTTCAAAATGATAGAGATTGTCGGTTTATTTTGTGTGATTCGTTAGGCGGAGAAGGAAGGAACTTTCAGCATGCGGATGCGGTTATACATGTGGACTTACCATGGATGCCATCCGAATTGGAACAACGAATTGGTCGAGTTGATAGGATAGGTCGCTTAAAAGATGTTAACTCTATAGTATTCTTCTCGTTGAATACTGTGGAGGAACAGCTATATGGACTTTGGAATAAAGGATTAAATATTTTTCAGGAATCTTTAAGCGGACTAGAGATAGCATTAGGAGACATCCAGACTAAAATCGATCAGTCGATAGTATCGGATGTAACCTATGGTTTATACGCATTGCTTGAGCCGATGAAAGCACAACTAAAAAGCATGATTGCGCTTGTTGCACGTGAGCGATATTTTGACTTGTGCCGTCAACTAGACCATAGAATGGAAGATCAACTGACAAAGTTAATCAAACATTTTGACGATGGAGAAGGTAAAACGTTAGCTAGAACCATGCTCGAGTGGACGAGTGCAGTGGGCTTGGGTGCAGACATAAGTAAGGACCAAACAGTTATTACTTTCAAACCAAGACTTTTTAGGCCAAATGCAACAAAACAGACATTATTTTCCCCGCCCGATTTAGGTGAAGTTATTAGAAAGGCGGGGAAAAGTCAACATATTCAGGGCACCTTTACTCGAAGTGTAGCACTTAAGAGTGAGAATTTGCTCTTTTTTGCTCCTGGGGACTCATTATTTGACGCAATCACGGAGAATGCCCGGGAGTGTTACCGTGGCACGTGTTGCTCGTTTGCAATTAAGTTACCTACTATTACTAGGGAGTGCTGGGGGTTAGTATTTATTTGGTCTGTCAATTTTGATATCGAACCTTTGATATCCAGTGGTTTACCGCTATCTAACGTTGCTTTGGCTCAAGGATATATACCATTAAACCCGATTACCACTGTACACGGATTTTCCGATGAGGATCAACAATTAATATCGGAAATTGACCCCAAACTGCTTACGCATTGGTTTTCACCGCAACACGTAGCACACTTGGGACGGAGAAATTCAAAAAAAGACTTTCTCGATATAAAAGACCGTTTTAACACAAGTAATCTAGAGTGGGTGAAGTCTCAGTTTTCCATGAAAGAATGGAAAAGTCTCGTTGATGCCGCATATAAAAAAGGTCTTGGGGATGCGCAGCAACAACTTGCCGGCATGATTCAAATTGATGCTGCCAAGGCCGATTTCTCTCGTCGATTTTATGGGAAGAAGGCATCCTCTATGTATTATGGTCGCAATATGTTGGTTGCTCAAGATAATGAAACTGAATCTTATAAAAATGTGCTTCAGGGACTCCTGAAAGGACTTCGACATACTGAAATTAAACTTGACGCTGCCGCGCTATTACTGGGGGTGCCAGAGGATGGATTACTTTCCTGAAATACTACAGCAAGTACTTCAAAAAGAAATTGCTCCTACCCTTGCTATGAACTCTATTCGTCAAATTCAGAACAATGCGGATAGAGTAAAAAAATCGCAAGGGTGTATAGCTTACCGACTTAGTAGATCCATTAACGAATGTGAGTGTGGTACTTCTGAGGGAAGCTGGTTGGATGTAGCTATTAACTTACGACAGGCGATATTGGCTTGGCACCGAACATTTATGTTACATAAGAAATACGCAAAGGCAATAACCGCGTTCTGTGACAAAGCTGAGCTACGTATTGATGATGATGGTGAAGTAACTGCGTTGAAAAATCTTCCTTTTTGGTTCGGCGATTTTAGCAATATTCAAAGCACGTACGAATATCAAACATCCAGGAGTGCGGTGATTGCACTAGGCGATGGTATCCTTCATAGCATGTTTGGCTTTGAATCTTATAGTTCCCGAGAACAAAAGACTGCTGTAAGATGGGCTACAGAATTGATGCCCGGACATACATTGCTTGTATGCTTACCAACCGGCGGAGGAAAAAGTCTTGTTGGGCAGTATCCTGCATACTTCGTAACAGAAGGTGGAACTTTAAGCGGTGCAATTGCGAAAGCAGGAACTACACTAGTAGTTGTTCCAACGGTCGCACTGGCTATCGACCAAGCAGAGGCTGCGCGGCGTGGTTTTTCTAGTTCATTAAGTGAGGATTATTTGCCTACTGCATATTATTCCGGAATTGATGAGCAGGTCAAAAAGAGGATTTATAATGGAATAAGAAGTGGGACATTACCCTTGGTCTATATGTCGCCTGAAACGATTTTAGGGACAGGCTTTCGGGATGTTCTTTTAGATGCCGCCAGAAAACAAAAGTTGGTTAGTTTAGTAATAGACGAAGCACATATGGTCTCAGACTGGGGAAGCTCATTTCGTACCGACTTTCAATTTTTATCCAGTTTTCGTCAGCAGTTACTTGTTGCCAGTGGAGGGCAATTAAAAACGATTTTACTTTCAGCGACGCTGACGACGACTACGACCAAACTTCTAACTGAGATGTTCTCAGAGCCAGGTAAATTAATTGAGGTGCGTGGCGATGCCCTCAGATCAGAACCACTATATTTCTTAGAGCGTTCGACTAATAGTGAAGAGCGTTTGAAAAAAACACTAACGATATTACCATTGTTGCCCCGCCCAGCCATTCTTTATGTTACGTCTCCTTTTTCAGCTGATGATTGGATCAATAAATTAAGAGAATTTGGACTTAAAAGCATTGAGGCATTCACAAGCCGAACGAAAAATAAAGATGAGTTAATCAGGCGATGGAACAATGATCAAATTGATATTATGGTAGCTACATCAGCGTTTGGGATGGGTGTTGATAAAGCGGAGATAAGGAGCGTTATACATTGCTGTCTCCCCGAAAGTATTAACAGTTACTTTCAACAAGTTGGACGGGGCGGACGAGACGGCTTTCCACTTGTAGCCCTAATTAGTGTAGTTGATCGAGTTGACTATAAAGAAGCCTTTAGCTTAATAAGGTGGATGCTTCGCCCAGAAACATTTGCTCAACGCTGGTTCAATTTATATAGGCAGAGTAAACCAGATAGCGGAGACACAGTTTGGGTTGATTCTGGCTCGCGACCGCCTCATCTAGCAGAAAGAAAAGTGACGGGCAATAAAATGGGGGAAGCAAATGCTAATATTAACGAAGTCACACTACTATTTCTCTATCGACTGGGGCTAATAGACATTATCGATATTAATTATCCGAGCAGCGGGGAATGTCGGCATATATTGATAAAGTTGATTGATATAGCAGCACTCGAAGACGAAGATAAGTTCATGGGAGTCATTTCGGTGCCTAGACAAGTGGAGTGGGAGACTAGGCGAGGGGAACTCCGTGCAATGCAACGGATGATTATAGAAGGGAATAAAAGATGTTGGGGTGAGTTTTTCCGAGAAGTATATCCCTATGTTGCGGAGTTCTGCAATGGCTGTCCGTCCTGTCGGCGAGATAGCGGAGGGGGTTATACATACATAGGGTCTAAAATGAGAGTTTTTGCTCCAAACATGGATCTAGCAGAAAAAATAATAGGGCCACTTCGCTGGTGGATTGGTTCACGTTCAGAGTTATTACTATCTATTGCGCCCGGGGAGAATCCCACAGCTGAAAGAATTAGCCTTCTAATAAAGTCCGGTATCAAAACAATTATTTTACCGTCGGTTCGCATTTTTGACAAACAAGTATTCTTGAACCATTTGCCAAATTCCGAATATCTATATATGTTGTACGACTGGGAAGAAGTTCTAAATGCGGAACCTGGAACTGTGAATAATGGCACTGCCGCTGTGTGGTATCCAGGAAAAGATGTTGATAGTTGTTATGATTGGACCCGGCGTTTTTTGCAGACTAATACTGCTAATAAGGTGCTTCATCTTGCAGATCAGCAGTTGTACATAAATACCGAGAGAAAACTTTTGACTGAATTAGTAGATGGAAGATACCCTCTTAAACTGTTGAACGAACTTCTCTCTGATGAAGAGAGAACATTACATTTTTAAGGAGGATTTTATGCCTTTTGACAATCGATTGACGGGTGGGCGAACTCCGTCGCGACTACTCGCTCTTTGTAAGCTATTAGAACGCCAGCCTTTTTCTCGCGATGAATTGAGAAATCTTCTTCAACCTCCTAAGCTCAATACTAAGAACGAAGCCGCCTTTGACGAGGTTTTCTCTCTAGCGTCAAGAGGCGAGTTAATTAAGATTGATCAAGACGAACTTGTAACCCTTGCATTTAACAAGAAACACTTAGAAGATACAGTAAAATTTCGTCGATTCATAGCGGACCGTTTAATGCAAAATTCCGAACGCTTATTTGTAAGATTTTCTTGTTGGTATATGGAACAGGGAAGGATTGTTTACCGATTAAATGATAAAGAATTGATATCTTCCTTTATAAAGGATTTGGGGGATAATTTTAATATTACCAAGATATATGGATGGCGGCAGTGGTTTACTTATCTTGGATATGGATATCAGCATGGGGGAAAGTTGATACCTAATGTCGCAAATCGCCTCAGCGATGTTTTACTTGATGATGAAAGGGAAGTACCTAGACACAAGCGAATTCGTTTCACTGAATTTATGGGATGGCTTAATCAAAGATGTCCAGAATTGGACACTGGAGATTATGCAGTAAATTTTGCAGGAAGCGCAAAGATCGAACCCAGGAACCTTTCCATTGGACTTTCAGCGGGATTGAGGGCATTACATGATAAGGGCACAATAAAGTTGGTGCGAATTCGGGATGCTTCCGACGTGTGGCGACTACATTCAGTAAGCACACACGAAATTTCTGATACTATCTCAGACATAGAGATTGGAGGCTAATTCGTTGGAAAGCGAAATACTTTTAAATCGTTTAGATGAAGTGATTTGTACAGATGCTAGGTACGTCAGTCGTGAAAATTTTCTTGTAACGCATACCCCATTTCAACAACTTACACTAAAGTCAAGTGGCATGGTTGACCGTGTTCTTGATGAAGAGGCTGTACTGCAAGAGGTATTATTACAGTCAGTAAATAAGCACAAATTTATTGTTGTTCAAGGTGATCAAGGAACTGGCAAATCCCATGTTATCCGATGGCTTATGGAACGCTACTTACACCACGCTTCTCAAAATGGTGATGTAATACTATTTATTACTAGGGACCAAAACACGCTTCGAGGGGCATTGGAGCAAATCATTCAGTCTGAGGTTTTTCCAGAATCCTATCGAGACCAAGAACTAAAGGGGCTTGTTCAAGCTAACCAGCATCTTAGTGAAGCGATGTTGAAACGAAAAATTATACTTAGCTTTGCTGCGATATCTCAAGAATATGCGGAAAAAGAGTTAGAGTCCAGATATGCACGATCCCTTTATTCTTTTTTAGTTGATGAGACTATTCAAGAATTTATGTGTCGTTCGGATGGTCCTATTGATAGAATACAAAAGCGCCTAAATTATGAAGGTAGCAACCAACGTACAGATGATATTGAGCCACGGTTTTTTGATGAAGATTTAAAATTGGATTATCAACAACATTTAATGCCTATGCAGGAAGGCAGGCGCAGTGGTCGAGAGGCTCTAAGGCTTGCAGAGGAACTGGCTGATCAACATAAAGGACCAGCACTGAGAACATTACTAGTGACATTCTTGAACAAGCATCGAAGCGAAGTAATAGAAGACTGCACAAACCTACGGGCTGGTGATCTCAAGGCTATATTTGAAAGACTGCGCCGTGATCTGAAAAAAATAGGTAAACAGTTTATGCTGTTTGTCGAGGACATTACGTCGTTTACCGGTATTGACCGTGCGTTGATGGAAGTTTTAATCCAAGAACATACCGGTGGTGGAAATAACGAGCAACTTTGCCGATTATGTTCAATAGTTGGAGTGACAAATTCTTATTATAATCATGATCTGCCCGAAAACATTCAGGAGAGGGTCACAAGTCGCATAATTATTGATCAACGTTCTTATGATGATGAGTATGTGCTAGAGATGACTGCACGCTACCTTAACGCTGTTTATCTGCCGAAAATAGATATTTTGAATTGGGCAGAGTCAGGTGCGGATTGTAGAAGTCTGCCGGTGGCGGTTTTGTTTGACGAACATCAATGGGCTAAATATCAACTTTCTGATGGTCAGGAGCTAACCATATTCCCATTTAATAGTAATGCCGTCATTAATGCTTGTAATACGCTGAAATTTAAAACTCCTCGCCACATTCTGCAGGATGTTATCAGCCTTATAACTCGGGCGTATCTTTCAGTTGCCCAAACTGGACCATTTCCGCCACCCGTCGCTCAATTTGAAGGAGAATTAACTGTTCCACCTTGGGTGACACCTACACACGAAGTCGTAGTTATTAATCAAGGTCATCAATTTGCGGCGAACATTACCTGTCTTCTCAGACTATGGGGCAATAAAACTGCTACTAGAGAGGATTCTAATACTCCTACGGTGGGTGGTTTAACCAAGGACGTTTTTGAGGCTTTCGGCCTAAAATTCATTGAGGGCGTTAAAGCTGGAAGTATTCTCCGGGATCTTTCAACGCCCTCAAGTCATACGCTTGATTCTAATTCCATCGTGAATACGCAAGGGGCTCAATCTGAAAGTAGAACTGAAGGTAACACTAATAGTAACTTTTTTCGAATCCAGAAGCAATTGGACAATTGGGCATCTGGTCAGAGTTTATCTGAATACCAGAGAGTTCGTGACGATATTTATGATGCTTTAGTTGATTTTATAGATTGGGAAAGTGAGGGAGTACCAGGAATATTGTTAGGCGATTTTAGTAAGCAGCGCTTTGCTATCCAAGGTCAAACGGGGAGACACAATGAAGGATTTATTGTAAAACGCGATAAATCTGCTCAATTTGCTTTGCAGGCAGTGGCAGCTTGGCGATATATGGGGGGATGTACATGGGACTTTTCTGAGTCGGATGACTATATCGCCCAGCTTTACCTTTGGTTGACATCTGTGAAAGATGATTTTATCCAAGCTATTCGGCAACCAGCGGGACTCGCTTGCCCATGGCAGGGCGGTGCTTGGTCAATTATTGGGGACTATTATGGATTAATAATAGGGGGTAAACTGCCCCTAAAGCAAAGTGCATATCAACTTTATAACCTTTTTGCCAACAAGTGGTCTGAAGTTGTTGTTGAGGAACAACGTAGTGTTAAATGGCGGGAACTACAGCGTAGACAAGAGAAATTTGCAAATAATCATAACTTTCTGCTAGACTATTATAATTTAAAACAAGGGGACGTTACACAGGAAAGATCTATATATTATCTTAATGCAAATGCTATTTTAGAGGAAATCGAAAAATGGGAAGCTCTGGTATGGGATGTAAAAAATATACCCGAGGATGCATTCCAGAATTTAGGCAGTACATCTTGGTATATTTCACTCCAAGCTTTGCACGAGATCCGCAAAAACTATGATATAGCGTTAGCCGACGAGCAGAAGGCGGCCGAAAACATAGCAGCTAAACTTACCGAATACCTGGGTGAGACCGCGGCTGCATCTCTTTTTCGGGAAATGCGCGACTTCTTAACCTTACTCAGGGATTCTATAGAAGGTTACAAAGATGAAGATTACACGGTACTGACTTCCAAAAACATCAGTGGAGAGAATCTGACTACTGCGGTGGCTCATGCCAAACGACTAGCTACATCGCAAGGTGTATCAAGAAATGCGTTGGTTTCAACCTATCCTGCAACCACACTTCAACAAGTGGAATTTGTGTTTGGGAAGTATGAGGCACTGCTTGACGAAAAATTGAAAAAGTTCAACGAAAAACGGGCCAAACGAGCGGCATTTGAGGACGGGAATAGTGTTGAAAACACTATAAATGAAGCAGTTATATTGTTATCCTCGCTTCGTGAAGCTTTAATGGGAGTGGGTGATGAGACATGTTAGCTGAAAAAATTAAAAAGACCACAAGCGCTCTCAAGGAGCTTCATCAGGTTGAACATCGTAGCACTCAAGAACAGGCCTATAAGAAAATACTGACAGAGGTTCAAGCAGCCTCAGCACTTGGTGTTAATTGGTTGACCTACTTTAAATTGCTGCACAATTGGGACAAGGAAAAATTCCAAAAACCTGAATTTAATGAAACTATTGCTCAAATAGATTTAATCATTACTAAATTAACAAGCGAAAGCGACTCTCCGAAAGCCACACAACTGCAGCCAGTAAAAGATTATTTTGAGAAATTAATCTTAAATTTAAAAGGAGCCTGGGAGAGCTATATTCTATCAAAAAGCGAAAGCAATCTAGATATGCTTAGCGCTCTTGAGGGGATTATTGGTAAAACCGTAGTTGCTTCGAAAAAACAATCGATTAAAAGCCTTAGTGAAACGTGGCCCCCGGATGTCGAGGTTATCAATCAATTAACAAAAAATTTAGCTGACATAAATGGCCTGATATCTGGTCTTAATGTTACGCAAAAAATTATACACTTTTTAATTAGGGTCCAGACTGAGGAAGCTAGGCTAGATGAGCTGAATTGTGAAATAGAGGAATGGCTTGATAATCATAGTGTAAAGAGAAAGATAAAGTTATCATTTGTTGACTGAGGAAGGTAGATTATGAACGACTTAGATAATCTTTGTAATGAAGTGCTTTCCCAACTTGAACTACATGAGAATAAGTTGTTATCCTGGGGCTTTGTTGGGGGTAAGTTCGATGTCCTGTCCGAGATAAAAAATACATTATCGAACCCTGTATCTCCGCTACTCAGAGAACTTTACGAGAAGCTGACTTTAGAGGGCATATGTGAGCAAGATATTGCCAATAACCTTTTAGAGCGTCGACTGATTATCATGGATAGGAATTCATTAGGGCGAACCCGATACGCAGAAACAATCAAATTATTATATCAACTAAAACAGCGGTTTAATAAGGATGACTGGCAATCGGGGTCAAACCTCGTGAGTAATTACAAGTTGGATTTAAGACGAAGAAGATTTCCCAAGAGAGATCAAAAGTGGGAAAATGTCCAAGAGGCTGTTCCTAGTCATCGGGCTTTAGCATTACGTGTGATCAAGGCTCTTCTTAATGATGGAACGTTATCGCTAGCGAAATTTCAAGTGAGAAGCGTGGGGCACCTTCTTACTTGTGGAAAAGCTTCTGACGCTGCGACGATAATTGGAGCAGGTACAGGCGCCGGTAAGACAAAAGCATTTTATCTTCCGGCATTTGCTTTAATAATTGAAGATATTAAGAAAAACCACTATCCGTTCACGAAAGTATTAGGAGTATACCCGCGTGTTGAGCTTTTGAAAGATCAAGTAAAAGAGGCGATAGCTCAAATTAAGGATCTTTCATGTTTCTTTGAAGCTGAAAAAATCAGAAAGATAAAAATAGGTGCATATTTTGGAGATACTCCGCCATCCTCAAGTGATATCAAAGATAGTCGTTTCTATAAGTGGACCAAAGGAGAAATAGGCTATGTTTGCCCTTACGTTTTATGCCCAAACGGTCATGGTCTCATGGAGTGGGGAGAAGAGTCGTTAAATCAGGAGATCAGTAGGAACGCAGACGGCTATTACGGTGAATTTGAAGTGCTTTGCTGTCCTAAATGTGGGGAACAGGTTTCATCAATACAACTTACTAGGAAAAGTATGTGTAAACATCCCCCAGATATTTTATTTACAACAACAGAAATGATCAACCGAAAAATAGGCGATTCGTCCGAGCGACATGTATTTGGAATAAATCAAATCAATCCGCCACGATTACTTCTTCTAGATGAAGTACATATTTACGATGGTCTTGCAGGTGCGCAAGTGGCATATGTACTTCGACGGTGGAGATACTGCTTACGATATGTATCTCCAGAATCGAATATTAGCTTTGTCGGACTTTCTGCAACACTTACCAGACCAGATGAGTTTTTCGCGAAACTTACTGGTGTACCGCTCAACAATACAACTTATCTTGAACCAAATGAAGATGAGTTATCTTCTGAAGGAATAGAGTATAATGTTGTGTTACGGGGTGATCCGATTTCCATTACGGCGCTTCTATCAACAACTGTCCAAACTGCGATGCTATTGGGTAGAATGCTAGATCCCCTTGCTAAGGATGTTTCCAGGAGGGCTTGGGGTAAAAAGATATATGGTTTTAGTGATAAGTTGGACACTGTTGCTAGATGGATTCATATCGAACGTAATGCTGAGACCGAAAGATGCCTAGCTCAATTCCGTGATCCGAGTAACATATCTCTAGACACAAGAGATGCTCAAGTTAGACTTGGACAAATGTGGGCCTTTGCCAAGGAAATAGATCATAATTGTTTGAAACGTGCTTTAACTTTAGATGTGACTTCATCAAGGTCTCGTGGAGTTAATCCTAATTCAAAACTAGTGATTGCAACGAGCACTCTAGAGGTAGGCTTTAACGACTCTAGTGTTGGAGCTGTGATTCAGCACAAAGCACCACGAAATATGTCATCTTTTTTACAAAGGAAAGGACGAGCTGGTAGAGTTCGAGAAATGCGTCCTTGGATGGTGGTTGTCACCTCTGCTTATGGTCGTGATCGGTGGAGTTTCGAGCACCCGGAACAGCTTTTTAATCCAGTACTTCCGGAGATGACACTGCCGATTAGGAATCAGTATGTTAAACATGTCCAGGCTGGATTTGCCTTTATGGACTGGTTAGGAATAAAACTCGAAGAATTTGGCTGCAGAGATAAAAATATATGGAATGTCCTAGCGCCAAAGAATCGAGGATATTACAAGAAAGAAAAGAAAGCTTTACTAGTCATTTTAGAAGAACTTCTTGTCGGCAGCGCAAGTACAACCAATAGTGTATATAGATATGTTGGAAACTCAATGCAATTAAGCGAGTACGACTTGCGTCAGGTCTTTTGGGCACCACCGAGATCGATTTTTTTGGATCTGATGCCTTGGCTATACTCTGGAGTTTCGACTGACTGGCAACAGGGAGTAGTTGAGGATTCGATTATTGACGAACATCCATTGTGCGGAAAGGATGCTTTAGCACTGCATGTACCACGCAACCTTTTCTCAGATCTTGAATCCAGCGAAATCATGATTAAAATCGTTAATAATAACTCTGAGCCAGAATATTTGGATTTACAAACTGTTCTTTATGAATATGCTCCTGGAAATGTTTCAAAGCGCTTTGCAGATCAATACAATAAGATCAGTGCACATTGGGTTGCGTTACCAGCATCTGGAGAGAATATTGATTTAAATGGGGATACAATCCAGAGTCAAGTAATAAGAATGATGCACGAGAATAATCGTGATGTCATAATCTGCTCGCCGTATGCAATTAGCATTGAACAAATACCTAAGGGTATTAGTGATCGATCTAGTGGTCGGTTAAAGTGGGAAACTATCATTGAACCTAATGGCGTTGATCAAATTAGCGGGGGACAAGCCTTAGGATGGATAAATCAAAATGTAATGTGTAGAGTTCTTAATCAAGCTCGCATATTTTCTAGTGATAACCATGAAGGTGTCTTGTTTACTCGTTATGCCACAACAACAGTAGCGGAAATTAAAGACAAGCAGGGCGGCAAAGAGACGAGGGAAGTATCGTTTGATTACAGTGGTCAACCAGCCGCTATTGGATTCTCCGTGTTTTCTGATACGTTATATTTATCATGTAAACCGAAAGACTGGTCCAATTTGCAAGATCAGCACGGTTGGGAGCGAAAAAGAGCAGAATTTGCGCCTCAATACTTTTATTATAAATTGCGCGAGGATAGTCGACTTGGGGAACTCACGGTGTTTGAGATTGAGTGGCTTTGGCAAGTGGCTTTTGCTTCAATTGTTGCGATCGGCATTAGTCGAAGTCGTTCTATTCGAGACTCGATCGATTATTTTGGAAAGCATATGTCAGCTATCGCTGAACGATCTTTGGAGGTGATTTTTCAGGTTATTGATACTGCTGATTCTGAAGACGATGATCGAGGTAACTTATGTCATAGGTTAATAGACTTATTACATGATGAAAGAATCAGTTCCGCGCTGCTAGATAATGCACAGGTGCTCTATATGAATCCCGATACAGAATTTTGGCTGTGGATACAGAATCGTTATCCAGGAACAGTAGCTGCGGCCTTCCTCTCGGCCGTCGAGCAAATGATACCTGATGTCAGTGTTGAAGACCTACTTGTGGATATAGATGAACAGGGCATATGGATTTCAGAGGGTTGTTCTGGCGGAATCGGCATCATCACCCGAATTGTCGCAGAAATCCAAAACCGCCCCAAGGAATTTGATGAATGTTTCGCCGAAGCCGCTACTTATTGTCGTAGGAGTAGTTTAACCAGTGGATTAACGACTACCCTAAACGAAATTACTAGTCAGAATCTTTCAACAGTTGTTTCGTCTCTACGAAGCGCCGTTACGCTAGAGGAGCAGGAGGCGGGTTTGGTAGAATTACAAAGGGCTTTATTCCACGTTGGGATTACGCCAAAGCGTGATTTAATTGTTAGTATAATGTACAAGCTCGTTAACCCTAATACTAGTATAAAGACTGATGAATTCATTAAAATGCTTCATGAACGATGGATAATAGAGATGAGTCGTCTCCAATGTAGCATATCGCCCCGGGTATTTGCTGTAGCTGCCCTAGGTATCAACGATGTAAAAGACGGGCTTGATGATATTCTTCGAGACTTGTTAAAAGATGAGGCAATAACAGATAAGCATAGGTTCAATTTACTTGAAGCAATGCTTTGGGATAGTTGCCAGGATTACTGCCCAGACTGCCTACAAGTGTCTAGTAAGTATTCTGAGATTCTTCCACCGTCTAGAATATGTCTAAGTAGTATAATTAGTGACTTTGAGGTAGTGGTAGACTATGTTCATCCTGAATGGCGCCGTGAACTGAGAACTGCCCTAGAACAGCATGGAAAGGTCAATCTGATAACCAGCTACGAAGAGTTATCTAATTGTCGAAGAGATCTTCTTATTGACTTTCAGAATCCAATAGAAATAGGTTTTGAGATCATGTATCCATTTCTCAGCGGAGCAACTAACAAAGGAAGTCAATGGATATTTGCCATTGAGATTCGGGAGGTGCTCCATGGCTAGTAGAATTATACGCTCTCATAGAGGATCACAGTATTTGCTTGATACGCTTGTTTCTTTTATTGCCTTGGAGGCGATAAAACCTAGTCGCGAAATTTATATTGTTTCCCCTTGGATTAGTAACGCACCTCTAATAAATGGAGTAACACAGGGCCTTCGGGATGTTTTCCCGTTTGCGATTACCGAAACAATTCGGCTAGCTGACGTTCTTGGAATGTTTGCGTGGGCTGGAAGTAAGATCAGACTAATCTGTGACCCATCGACTTCGCGCACACAAGAGCTATTAGCTATTTTGGGTACAAGAGTTGAATACCGTGCACTTTCTGATCATCACGAGAAGGGATTCGTGACAGATAACTTTTATATCCATGGTTCCATGAACTTCACCTTTAACGGAATCCATATAAATGGGGAATGTGTCCGAGTGACTACCGACTTGCCAGAGATTAGTAGTGCCTTGTTGGCAGCTCGGTCGCGTTGGGAGGAGTCTGAATGAGAGTTAATTTTGATGATAAAGAACGTTATAAATATGTTTTGGATTTATTGGCCATTCAAAAGGCGAATCCTTTTAATATTCAAGCGTATGAGCAGTTTTTAGATGGGGAAAACCAAGATCTTATGGTTTTATTGGACCGTTTTAACCGAAATGCCCCTACAGTTTTACCCTTCTTTCGCGAGAAACATAATGACATTGTTTGGTTGGTTGTAAGCGAAGATCGGCAGGAATTTATTCAATGCGCTGAAGAGGTTCGCAGTTTCATTACGCCCGTGTGGGCGGAAATTTATCCTTTCAACGATACAAGTTCTTTCCCTTATCATTCGGATGCATTTTTTCCTTATGGATTAAAAATGTTTAAGTCGCCAATGCGGTTATCAAATAGCACAATTAAACTTTTATACCGTTGGACCAAGTTGAGGGATATGAAACCGGTTTTCTCACCTGAAGAAGGTAAAACAAACATTTACCTTCTTCGTAGTCAGTTTCAAGAAGCAGTTGCATTAAATCGTTGGGACGAAGCTAACTCTTTTCTAGGAATAATCCGACAAGGACATTATTTATCAGATGAAAACTGTGTATTTCTTGAATTTCAACTGCTGAGTGCGCAGCAACACTGGGAAATATTGTGGAATCATAAGAACTACGTATTAGCTACTGGCTTGGATCCGTTGCCAGCTAAAGTGCGACAGGTTCTATTAACGGCGTTTTGTCAGGTGATTTTATTGCCTGTGGCAAATGATTCTGACAAGATGATTTCGGAATATAGAATAAATTGTTATCGGTTGGGAACTTTGCTGAGTTACAAAGCCGGACTGCAAGATGATTCTCAGTTACTAGTATTCGTTTTGGACGCTGTTTGCGAGGGAGATAAAAATAGATTTGATAACCTGGTTAATAAACTTCGCGATGAATATTATATTAGCGTCGCGGAAAGGTTGAGGACTAAGCTTCCTGCAAATTTGCCTGAGAACACTCCGAACTTGTATCATTTATGTGAGGAGGGTACATCGCTAGAAAAGGCTAAATTGGCTCTGAGTGAAAGGCTATATGATGATGCCTTTATTTATACTCTTGATTGTGCGAGGGGAATAATCCGTATTCAATTGCTTTTAAGTCTAGCGAAGCTAACAGAAGATAAGGACATTTGTACCCAAGCCAGACTAGAATATGGCGAATTATCAATGAATGAACAAAAAGAATTACTCGCTCATCCAGTTGACCAACAAAGTATACAATGGGTTTTAGGCTTAAAGCCCGATAAAATAGATCCCGCCCAAAATATAAAACTTCCTCTCAGTTGGTTAGAATGGTTTTTGATGATTGAAGCGGGGCAAAACCTATCAGACCTTATTGACAATTATTTGGAATTTTTAAAACGTACAGACTTGTTACCGACTAAGAATCAAGATTGGGCTAACCTACAAGAGTTACTAATGAGGTTGGTGCTAAATGATGACTCAATAGATGTCAAATCTAAACAACTATTGAGGATATCAATACTTGAGTTTATTCAACAACTTACGTCTTGTGACGACTATCCATCAACTTTGTTTCGAGATCTCTATGAATATCTTCTCTACGGTATAAGGCGATTTTGTTCGCCTAACGTTAATAGTCTTGGGTTTCAGCGAAGACTTGTTGAAGGATTATTATCCCTTGATCCTTTTTCTGCAGAAAGGTTGGGTCAAGAGGCTTATTCTGAAAATAATGTAATTCCGTCATTGCAGCTGTCCGGAGAGATATTAGCGTTTGTAGAATTATTTAATGAATATGGTGTTATAAGTAACTTCATTATTGATTGGTGGACAAGATGGGTTTCTAGTTTGGTGGGTATTTATCCGCGGAATAGGGGAACTGAACTTGAGTCTTGGTTGTACTGTGGGGAATGTCTAAACTGTGATGAGTATCTTTTGGAACAGATACGTAATAGGTTGGCGAATCCAATATTAATAGACCCTCTTGTCTATCTTGGAACGCGGAAAGTTGTGATATTTTCTTTGCGGGTTCAAGCAGCGGAACGTGCAGCGTCACGTATTATGAAACGAAATCCTAATTTACAAGTATTAGTTTGTTCTGAAGAGGACCTCAATTCAAGTGTAAAGCACCATGCTGCAAGTGCAGACCTTTCCGTAGTTGTTACAGCGTGCTTGTCTCATTCACTTTATTATGGTATCATGCCATATCTTAAAATATCACCATTATATCCGCGTGATGCAGGTGAGACGGGAATCGTACAAATTGTTGAGGAATATGCATTAGGGCTTTTAAAAGAAGAGAAGATATCATAACCCAGGCATTTCTGGCAATATGTGTGTGAACGTCTATGAGTATACGTTGAGTTATGAACTGGGCGCAAAATACACTCCGCTTTTGATAAATTGTGGCTTGTGAAAAAGATGTGCACGTTCCATCTGATTAATTTCTTCACGTAGATGATAATAGTTATGAATAGCTCTTTGGTTATTCGATTTTTTGTTTCCCGTGACTGTGATGGTATAAGGGTTCTTAATACAGATGGGACATATACAAGGGGAAGGTTGCTCAAGAACATTGTAGGATTTGTCTTTTCGTGACGAAGGTACTGTAAAAGTCCTAAAAGGATTGCTATAAAAAACATCACCATAGATTGCCGCCTTCGTCGGGCGTGAGGAATCACAAGAATGAATATTCCAATCAATCAAAAGCTTGATAACCTCTAGAGAGGATACTCCAAATATATGTAGGCGCTTTCCAACGATCTCCATAGCTCCCGAAATTCTTTCCATAATTGTTGCAGTATTACATAGAGGAGCAAGTGAACCAATTCCATACAGATCAAACCCAATTCGCGCCATCTCTCGTGCGCAGAATCTAACGCTTTCGTAATCACCGCCTTGAATGACACCTAGTGTTTGAATATTTTGAGGGAAATTTGTTTTTTTGACAAGTTGTACAAACTCATAGGCCCTTGCTAGCGTTGTTTCAATTCGACGAAACGTTTCTGCTTTAGAATTGCAATCTGGTGGCACAGGCTGATCGAGATGTCCCAACCATACAGGAACGGTCACGCCCCGTACAGCCCGCATCTGCCACTCAAAGACATCCTTTTGTGACCACTTCTTAGTATGTCGCATTAATGTAAATGCTCCGCTGTCTAAGATTATCTCAGACGGCATGGTGCTCAAACAGTTGAGAGTCCACGATTGGGCCACAGTTGATGGGCTTATTAGGAGATGGACATCGGAGAAGTATGAAACAAAGTTGGGGTCTGCTGCTGACCAGGAAACAAAAAACTTCATATTTCCTCCTTCACCAGGGCATTGGCTTGCCCGCAGTAATAGAAACTTGCAATGCAGCATAAAGGCGAGGATATAATTGTTGAATCGCACTGAGCGTTTCATGCGACAAAAGCTCGATCGGACTATTAAAACTGCTTCCCAAAAGTAGTGAGACGAGAAAATCCTTAACCTCTTGAGTGGTTTGGGGACTCACGGTGCTCATAATATAGTCCATTGTTGGAAGAGCTTGTATAGCCTCATCTAATTTATTTACCAGATCAAGAGCACTATCAAGAGAGTTAATGATATTTAGCTCCAAAGACAAAGTTGGAGTAAAGATAGTTTCATCGGGCAGAATAGTAGATATTACTAATAATCTGATTCTATAGGTTAAATGTAATTGCCGGCAGAGTAATTTTAGGTCGGTTAATAGGCTAATGTTGCTTAATTTTTCGCTAGCCCTTTGCCATTCAGGTATTCCCTCGTTTTTCGCTTCTGCAGTGTTTAGGCTTTGGACAAGACTTATATAGCGAGTGCAATATTTTATCGTTTTTACAATGGAGCTTCGAGCTTCTCCTGGTACTGAAGATGATGGAATTGAAGAAAGGGCATTGGAAACTCTTTTTGCGTTTTCAACGAAGTCATCTTTAACATACGGTTGTATCGCAATCAAAAAATCAATGCGGGAACAAATGCTCACTAAAGAAATTGCTTTTCCCACAATAGATTGTAGCATGGAAATATATGGTCCACATTTAATAGACTCGTTCAATTCAATCGACCAGTCACTATAACAGGCAAGATGCTTTTCAACTACGGACTTTTTTATTGCCGCATGTTGAGCCTCGACATAGTTAGCAATTGAGGAAATATATTGTTCAAATTGGAAAAGATTGTAATTATCTTTATCCTCCAATATACGTATTAGGATAAGACACCGGTGAATGTATAATGGGTTTTTTTCAAGATCCATAAACTGAAATCTATGGATTGGGAGTAATTGGGCCCATTTCTTATTAAAGTCTTTTAGAAGTTGGTGACAGTCCTGCCATTCGGGGATTCTTTGTGCGGGTAGACTATAGGCTTTACTTAAGGTTCCGATGTGACATCTGGTTTCTTCTAAGATTGTGGGATTGCTGACTTGTTCTAACATTTCATGAACTTTTTCAAGCATCACTATTTTTGCCTTAACTATGGGGGATTGCCAAAAGATTAACCATTCAGCAACGTGAGATTGAAGTTTTTCTAAAAATGAAGGTAATTGGTAGTTCCCGATTTTATAATGCGGATCAAGTATGTTCTGGTTCTGGAAATCTCGGCGCATTTCGAATAGGCGGGGACCATCGTAAATGTTTTCGCGAAGTAGGAACCAGTCGCGGAAATGCTGGTAAATAAGATTGATAATTTCTCCTGGAAGAATCACATGGGATTCTTCCATGTCTTTTGGATATTTCGAGATAATAGTTTTGTGGAACGGAGGTAACTCATAGACCGCTTGTCCAGTCTCAACTAATATTTGAAAGCAGCAATATGCGAAAGCGGATGGCTTCATTCCTAACTGTTTTGCCAGACAATGTTCTACTTGTAATCTCAATTCTGAAGTTTTGTGGATTAAAGAAAATGGAGCGTCGTTAGAAAAAATTTGAAGTAAGCGTCGTTCTTTCGCGTGACCGCGTAGATTTTGAATGCTTTAAAAAAAAAACGCCGAGTGCCCTAGAGATCTTCCAATTTCCACCTCTTCTAACTGACTTTCATCGACTCCTTGGAACCTCAGTGCAAATTTGCATCCGTCTTTAGCATCTTCTTTGTGAACGGCAGTATTCGGACGGGAATTACACATTAAACCAACATTCATTGGTTGAACGATATCCCGTAAGACGGAGGCTATTCCTTGGCGGACATCGCGAAGCAATTCCTTGTTGACAGGTTTTTCATCTAACCAATCTCTAATCGTTTCCCTGGTTGGATTCAGAGGAACTGAAGCCTGATCCAAATCGGGGGGGATGGTGGGATCGCCCAATAGAGAGGTAATCCCCATCGACATGGGGAGTGATTTAGCTTGTATTTCGGGGAAAAAAAAACGAACAAGTTCAGGATTGATAGCGATATCCTCGGTTTCCTTAGTATCAATCGGCGAATAGACCGAGAACAGAAGACGAAGAGCGCTATCGGAGTGATTGGGGACATATTCTCGTTCAAAAAAGTGGGTCCAGGCAGTTTCGTATTTATGATTGATATATAATGAAAGCGTTTCGCCAATGCTTGTGATAAAATGCCTAGGTCTTCCTTTATCCCGGGGAATCTTTCGAAATAGTCGTCGAATACATGATGTGTTAAAAGGTAGAAGAGAAAGCAAATCAGTCTGGGAAAGAAGTGCTCGACAATTTTCAACGTGAGTACAGCTCCTGCCGCAGTTGTAACCTGATTGTCGCTTAGCCTCTTCAAGGTAAAGCGCTAAATACTCCGCGCAGTTTTCTTCCGACAAAAAGAAAGAGTTTGATCCACGTTCATCGCTGAACCAAAGCTTAGTTATCCTATCGTCAAAAGTGTCAAGGTTTGTTATACGATTAAGAATCTCTTTGCCACGTCGCGTAGTTTCAAACGAGGCAGGGGTGAGACCTAAGATGATATCCCAGTTGCCTTCGTCAAGTGTGATAAAATAGTCCAGTAGCTCAGTTGCATAAACATTGAGAGATTGGACTAAATCATCTATAAAAAGAAGCGGGCGGTGACCGGTCTTTGAGTAAACGGCTTGTCCTATTCGGCGCAAAGTATCGGAGAAATTGTATCCGCCGAGCATTTCTTGCTCGAGTTCCTTACCCATTAGGTGTCTTAATTGCTCGCAGTCTACGTCAAGATGTATACAGCTCTCTTGTATCAGAGCTTCAAGTTGCTCCAGTGAAATCAGTTCCGGACTTGAGAGAGACTCAAGCATATCCTGATTTCTACAGAGGCTTTGTTTTAAGTTTTCCTCAATTATAGGGCGTAACTTATAGCTGATGGGGATTATTTGCTCGTCATTTTCAAATAATCTTCCCAACGCAGACCACACGAGATGGTTTGCAAGAGTAACAGGTTTGTTTTTTAGTGCGTCCCAATGGATGAGAACACCAGGGTCAAGACCTTTCCCCGTAAAATGTCGTAATAGTTTTTCCAGGATTTTAACTGGATCTAGCTCCGTTCGAGAGATCCGTAGAAATGACGCTGAGCGGGGAGTATCGTTTAGTTGGCATTGTAGCCAACGAATCATTTCTGTTTTGCCAGACCCGGCGGCTCCATACAGGACGTAAACGCGATTTCCTTTTTCACCGATTTTCTTTTGCAACAAAGATTCCAAGAAATCTTTCTCAGTCCAAGAATCTATCTGATTTGATCCGCGAAATCTGCGCATTGTAGTCGTGCTATGCGTTCTAAGAAATATATCGCTACCAAGGTTAAATCGCTCATCTGCAGTGACCGTAAAAAGGTTGAGGGACTGTTCTATTATACAAGGGATCATGTGAGAGCCTCCTTTGATATCCAGTTAAAGCGTTGGTCTCCACAGTAGGAACGGAATGGAAGATCTTGCTTAGTTCCAAGTGATATTAGTCTGTTTGAATGGAGATGATGAAGTGAAACTTTGAGGGATAGAGAGATATCCCCCTTATGAGAGTTCCAAGGAAGGTAATTATTTAAATGTTCTTCCAGGAAGACTTGAAGTGGGCCTTCTGATTCAGACCATGAAACGACGATTTCCTTTAGTCTCTCAGGATGGATAGCACACATAAACCCACTGTATACCCGGTAGCCCAGACCAACGCATTCGGCTACTCTCTTCCAAGCGTTTACTTTCTCCTCGCTGAGCTTCTCCGGTATATCTAGGGCATTGATCTTCTTGTGAAGTCCAAAATGTAAGGATTGGTCGGTTTTAATAAATAATTGGTCGAGCACTTCAAAGAACCACCTGTCATTTGGGTTATCTGTTTGACTCAACGACAGTTGAAAAGATCTGAGATTGCGATAAAGTTGATCGTGAAACGATCTCGATTCAAAACAACTAATGTACTTTCCATTAAATTGCCTTTCGATTATTCTGCCGGCAACAAGAAAAGAAAGGGCGTCATCCAAATTATCTGAGGGGCCGCTCTTTTCATTTAGTACCGGCAAAAAGGTTCGGTAAATCGTTTCCTTGTTGACGGAACCCTGAATTTTAATGAATTCAGCGATAGATTGTAGCTCTGGGCCATAGACCGTTCTAAATAACACGATTCATTCCTCCAGGAAAAGATTGTTAAAGCTATTATATTATGTGACTGTTGGTCACGTCAACAATAAAAATTTTTTGTCATCATATGTTAGCTATTGTATAATGGGTAACAGGAGCGAGATAAATGATTATTTTGGCTTTACGCCTAAAACAATTACGCGAGAAGAATAATTGTACTCAGGATGAAGTTGCAAACGCACTAAACATCGACAGGTCTACTGTTGCATATTGGGAGTCTGGTCGGAAAGATCCTGGGTATGTCAATTTAGTGAAATTAGGTCACTTTTTTAATGTTTCCCCGGCTTACTTTTTAGATGAACGCATGTCTCCTACTCCATATGAGTCTTTGATCAAGCTGCCAATAGAAGTTTTTGAGACGCTTGGAAATAAGCCGCACCTAATTGAAATAATTCGAAGACTTAACGGTTTAGAGCAAGAACAATTTGAGAAAGTGGAAAAATATTTAAGTAGAATGGAGACTATCGACAAATGAACAAGGAGAAGTATTCTCTGGGGTTTATCTTGATTGCTGTTGGATTTATTGCATGCCTTCTAACTTCAAATATTATTTCTGTGAAGATGATATCTGCATGGGGATGGATTATGCCGGCTGGCACCATTATATTTCCTGTGAGCTACATATTTGGGGATGTTTTAACCGAAGTATACGGTTATAAAAAGACAAGGCTTGTCATTTGGCTGGGGTTTGCTGCCAATGTTCTTATGGTGACTGCGATTGCAATTGCCCAGGTAATTCCTGCTGCCTTTTTTTGGGACGGACAGGAATCCTGGAATCGCATTCTGGGTTTTGCACCAAGGCTATTGGCGGCGTCGTTTGTTGCCTACATTTTCGGAGAATTCGCCAACTCTTTTGTTTTGTCAAAGATGAAGATCTTAACCAATGGAAGATGGCTCTGGACTCGGACCACAGGATCCACCCTTGTTGGTCAAGGAATTGATTCACTGATATTTGTTTCCATTGCTTTTGTTGGTACGATGCCATCCAATTTGCTCGTGTCAGCAATTATTACGCAGTGGATAGTGAAATCCGCTTATGAAATAGTTGCTACACCTCTTACTTATGTAATAGTGGGATACTTGAAAAGACAAGAAGGATTGGAGATTTATGACCGTGGAATAAGCTATAACCCCTTCGGTGTTTCAAGCAACTAGTATTCAAATAATCGTATTCGTATTGGAGGGCTCTTCTCTTGAGACTTCTCGTGGTCAGCTCATGTACGGGAGAAAAAAAATATTCTCCACCTAACCAACTCGCGCTTTCCGATTTCGACAATCCCTCGATATTGAAGGGACGAGAAGAAGAGCTTTTTGAATATTCGTGTATGGCGTCAGACATGTACACCGGTCAACAACATCTCTATATGATGGAAGGGCTACAAGCCTTACGGAAAAATTTGCCGGATAACCAAATTGATTTATATATTTTGTCTGCTGGGTATGGACTAATTCCTGAGGATAAAATAATTGCTCCATACAATGTCACGTTTGCCGAAATGACGAGTTCTCAAATTAAGCAATTGTCCAAAAGTTTGGATATACGGACTGAACTTGTTAATATACTGCCGAAGTACGACATGGTATTTTTTTTGCTCGGAGATGACTACCTGAGGGCATTAGACCTAAATCCTCCTCTTGAGGTTGCATTGTGGCAGCGATATCTGTTTTTCGCAAGTAAAAAGAGCAGTAGGCAAATTCCAGTGCATCCTCGATATTGTGTGTTGCCCTTGGGACCAGAGGATGCTACCCGATTTCATTGTGCTCTCGTTTCGCTAAAGGGACTTCTTTTCAAATTGATTGCCCAAAAGATAATTTCCAATGACACCGATGGAATTTCTTTGCAAGATATATGGGAAAACCCGGAGGTGATTCCTAGCTTTTTTTATAATGTTGACAAGCAAATTATACAAACCTCACTTGACGGATTTTCATCTTTTCCGGCCATGAGTGGAATGAGTAAACCATCAACCTGGTGGTGTCTACCCAAAGGTAGAGCAGCGAATTGGCATATTCCAATGCGCTTTTTTCTTCCGGAGGGTGATGACCGGGTTGATCCAGAATATGATTTCTTGACGGATACTCATCTTGCTAATCGCGATGGCATGGTAGACGATCGCTATTCACATGAATTTTACCAAAAGCCGAACTACAACGGACTGTTGGTCTCGAGAACTACAATAGAATCCAATAAGAGAAAGAAAGCCTTGTTATCTGAGGAAGGTATTCATTCGTTTTTTAGGTTATCTAAGGATATACCTGTAATGGGCGACTGTGGTGCTTTTATGTATTTAACTGATCCTGAGCCTCGATATACTACCAAGGATATTTTGGAGTATTACCAGCTTTTGGGCTTTGATTACGGAGTATCGATCGACCACCTAATCGTAGGAGAATATGCCAGGAATGTTGATGAAAGAAAACGGCGCTACGATATAACGAGAAAGAATGCAGTTGACTTCCTAAAGCTTTGGAAAGAAGGAGACGCTCTCGGTCGTTATAATTTCAAGCCTATTGGGGTTGCTCAAGGGTGGGATCGAAAGTCATATAGGGACGCGGTTGCAGAATTGATTGAAGTCGGTTATGATTTTATCGCCCTAGGCGGACTGGCGAAGGCTGATACACGCCAAATTACGGAGATTCTTCAGGCTGTTGGTCCGTTGATTCCAGAATATGCTCAAATGCATCTTTTTGGGGTAAGTAGGCTTGACTGGATACCATTGTTTCGAGAGTGGGGCGTCACTTCGGTTGACTCGGCAAGTCCACTTAGACAGGCTTGGATGGGAGCTGAGAATAACTATCACACAATGGATGGACCGTCTTACGCCGCGATCCGTGTACCGCCTTTAAAAGAGACAAGTAAGACAGTTAGAAACTTATGTGACGTTCGGGGAATTACTTTTGAAGATTTGCAAAAATATGAGCAACGAGCATTGAGAGCTCTGAGGGAATATGGGCAAAATATGTTGGATCTTGAGGACACTGTAGCGGCAGTTATGAGTTATGAAAAAGTAGTTAGGAATGATAAGAATGATGTTATGGAGCCTATGTATCGAGAGACGTTAGCTGATCGTCCTTGGGAAAACTGTGGCTGTCCAATATGTCGATCTATTGGCATTGAGGTAATTATATTTCGTTCAAACAATCGAAACAGGCGAAGAGGTTTTCACAACACGCATGTTTTTTTCAAGAAATTCAAACAAATTATTGGAAATTTCAAGAATTAAGAGACGTCAATTTGACGCTTTTACGCATTGCAAAAGGGCACCTCGCCATTTTAAGGTAGGTGCCTATGTATTAACTTCAAGTCGATAAACAATTCTATTGCGTATGCTCATCATACAGAGGAAAAGGAAGTCGGTAAAGGCGTGGCGGAGGGCTATAAAAATGATACGAGTGAAGGATGAAAAAGCATTGGTGGTTTTCAGCGGAGGCCAGGATAGTACTACTTGTCTTTTTTGGGCTCTGGAACACTTTGCGGGTGCTGAGGCAGTCACCTTTGACTATGGGCAACGACACAAGCGAGAAATAGAATGTGCCAGGGAGATTGCTAAGGATTTGGGCATCGATCATACGATTCTTGACATGTCTCTGCTCAATCAGCTGACAAGTAATGCGTTAACTCGCAGCGACATTGCAATTCAGGGCAAGTCTGACGAGTGTGATTTACCGACAACCTTTGTTGACGGGCGGAATCTACTGTTCTTGTCCTTTGCGGCCGTTATGGCTAAGCAAAAGAAAACTCGTCACATTGTGACGGGCGTATGTGAGACTGATTTTAGCGGCTATCCCGATTGCCGGGATGTATTCGTAAAGTCGTTGAATGTAACTTTAAACTTGTCAATGGACTATCAATTTGTCATTCATACGCCGCTGATGTGGATTAACAAAGCTGAGACCTGGGAGTTAGCTGATCAATTAGGGAGATTGGATTATATCAAAATGCGAACACTGACATGCTACGAAGGAATTCAAGGTGGTGGGTGCGGTGAATGCCCTGCGTGCAAGCTGAGAAGTAAAGGGTTAACAGAATACTTGTCAGGGAGAGGTATAAGTTAGATGAGTATGTCTTAAGTCTGTTAAGGTAAAATGAATATTTACTTTTGACGCAGCACATTCGTTGCCGAACACAGCGGCAAGGTGCCAACATGCATGGTCATACATATAAGCTTGAAGTAACCGTTTCCAGACGCAACGGTGAATTGATGCGGGGTGGTTCCGGTTCCAGTGATGGAATGGTTATTGATTTTGCCGAGTTGAACCAGGTGTAAAGGAGGAGATAATTGACAGGGCAGACCGTAAAGTATTAAATGAAGTATTCGAATTTAGAACTACTTCTGAGAATATAGCACATTTATGGACCAAAATAGATCAAAATATAATGGACGAGGCAGCCTGAAAACCCAAGACAATCACCACATGCGGACGTAACTCTGTGGTAGAGTACAGGCTTCCCAAGGCGCGAACCTTTTGGTAATGACATTTTGAGGAAATCTTGACATTGTATGGAGCAATTATTTTATCCTCAGGAATTAGTCCATACCCAGCAGACAAAAT
>Ga0364910_1060_pt1 | contig 56269 bp, 67 predicted proteins | sample SorcelJu500001C4_3_FD_206970 | JGI IMG/M metagenome (GOLD analysis project Ga0364910, IMG submission 206970) | Enriched cells from Trout Bog Lake Hypolimnion, Wisconsin, USA - BchlTB.June25.5000.01.C4 | ecosystem: Environmental > Aquatic > Freshwater > Lake > Hypolimnion/Profundal zone | place...
CTGATATGACCAGGACGATCATCATTGGCCAGGCATCACCGCGGCAACGCGAAATTTATAATCTTGTTTTGTTTGCTCAGCTCAGCGGAATTGCTGCTATCGCACCGGGAGAAACAGCCAGGAACGTTGACCAGATCGCCAGAACTTCAGATGTTATTTTGGCTCCTGGCATGGTAATTACGGTTGAACCGGGAATTTACTTGCCGGATTGGGGCGGGATCAGGATAGAAGATACAGTGGTTGTTACTACAGATGGCGCTCAGGTTTTATCTGCCAGCAGCAAAGACCTTATTGAATTAGATTGGTGATGTGGAGGTTTTATTATGATTTCTAGTAATGACTTTCGTAACGGGGTAACAATTGAACTGGATGGCGGCATTTGGCAGGTTGTGGATTTCCAACACGTCAAACCAGGCAAAGGGGCCGCTTTTGTTCGCGCCAAGCTGAAGAATATCAAAACCGGAGCGGTTGTAGAACGTACTTTCAACGCCGGGGAGAAAGTCCCACGGGCGCGTCTTGACAACCGTCAAATGCAGTATCTCTATGAAAGCGATGACATGTTTAACCTAATGGATAATGAGACTTATGAGCAAATTTCTCTGAGCGCAGAACAAATGGGTGATGCTAAAAGATTCCTGAAAGAAAACATGACTATCAGCGTTCTGTTTTTCCAGGAAGCGGTCATCGGTATTGAGTTGCCCTATTCCGTCGAATTGACGGTCGTTGAGACTGATCCGGGAATTAAGGGCGATACTGCCACAGGTGGTACTAAACAAGCTAAAGTCGAAACTGGGTATAGTGTACGGGTGCCACTGTTTATTAATGTTGGTGATGTACTTAGGATTGATACCCGTAATGGAGAATATATCGAACGCGCTTAAATTACTTATGTCATTTCAAATCTGGTAAACCCCCGGTTATGTTTTGTCGCGATGGTGGATATACTACCACTATTCGCATGAAACATAAGGGGGTTTTATTATGACCAATATCAAAGAAAAGGTGGCATATCTACAGGGACTGACCCGGGGACTCGATGTAACTGATTATTCATCTGAAGGTAAATTATTATTAAATGTTGTTGATGTATTGCAGGACATGGCGGAAGAAATACACTGCGTGCATGTGGCCCAGGAAGACTTGGAAAACTTCATGGAAGCCATTGACGAAGACTTGAGTGAACTAGAAGATGAAGTGTATGAGGGAGTATATAATGCTGACACGGTTGAAGTGGAGTGCCCAGCTTGCCATGAACTGATTGCTTTTGAATCAAATTTACTTGATGAGGATAATGTGGTGGAAGTGACCTGCCCCAAATGCGGTGAAGTAGTGTATGAAAACACTATTGAATTTGCTGATGATGATGGGCTGGAACTTGCCATGCACCGCGTCCATCCCGGCGTATAGATCGACGATAGAGTGTTCTTTGCTTAAATGGTAAAGTATATATTCCAGAGATGTCTAGTTGCTCATTTTCTGGAAAATTATTTTTTTTTAATTTAATGCTATATATTACTAAGAATCCCGGTCTCCGGGATTTTTTATGTTTCTGGCATAAAGTAACTTGTTCGTCCATATCTATGTAAAGAAAGGGCGGAGCAAAATGAATCGTTATGCTATTTTAGAGAAAACAATTTTCCCCTTGCTGGCCCCGATTCTGGCAACAATAATCCGGTCCGCACCATTATGCATGTTGGAGGAAGCCACCGAGCTACGGCTGAGGGCCGGGCAGCCACTGATGCTACAGATTGGCGACAAAGACTATCTTTTAGGTAGTGACGGAAGGCCTGTAACCGATTTGAAGGCCGCTTATGTATGCACCAGGGAAGATTTAGTGCAGACCCTGCAGATTGTCAGCCGCAACTCCCTGTATGCATTTGAACAGGAATTAAGGCTGGGGTTCTTTACTGTACCGGGGGGACATCGCATTGGTTTGACTGGACAGGCAATTATGAACGACGGAGAGCTTAAAGCCCTGAAAAATATCGGAACAATGAATATTAGACTGGCCAGAGCAATTCCTGAGGTCGCCGCGCCGGTTATGCCATATCTACTCACAGGCAGTGGGCGGGTATTCAGCACGTTATTAATCGGCCCACCTCGCAGTGGTAAGACAACTTTGTTGCGCGACATAGTACGTCAGCTTAGTAGTGGAGTGCCCCGGCTAAATTTTTCCGGCGTGCAGGTGGGGGTTGTGGATGAGAGATCAGAAATTGCAGCTTGCCGTGACGGTATACCGACAGCCGATTTAGGACCACGGGCCGATGTGCTCGACGGGTGCCCCAAGGCCACAGGTATGTTGATGTTGATACGGTCAATGGCGCCGCAGGTGGTAATAACTGATGAACTTGGGCGTCAGGAGGATGCTGCTGCAGTGCAGGAAGCTTTACATGCCGGAGTAAGCGTTATCGCCAGCGTGCATGGCAGAGATGTTGAGGATATTAAGGAACGCCCTTTTATCGGTGAGCTTGTACGTCATAAATTTTTTGATCGTTATATAGTACTCAGCTCATCGCCGACGATTGGCACAGTGGAAATGATTATTGCCGTAAAACAGGATGCACTGTTATTAAAGCGATCTGATGGGGTGAGAGAATGTGGCTGAAGATTGCAGGAAGCATGATGGTGATTGGCGCTGGAACAGGTATCGGATTTGCCATTGCCAGCCGTTATAGCGAGCGACCACGGCAGATTGGTCAGTTGATTGCCTGTTTGACTACTCTAAAATCTTATGTAAATTATATTTCCATGCCGCTTCCGGAGGCGCTGGAGCACTCTGGCGCTGTCGTCGACGGACCGGTAAAGGAGTTATTTGAGCGGACCGGTAAGTTATTGGCCAGCGACGGGTGGCTTTCACCCCGCCAGGTGCTTGCCGGGGTACTGGAGGAAATGGCGGAAAAATTGGTTTTGGGGTTGCCGGAAAGGGAAATTCTCTTGCAACTAGGGGCCAACCTAGGAACAACTAATCGTGATGAACAACAAAAATATTTGGCAATGGTTATTGCGGGGCTGGAGAAAATCGAACAAGAGTCCCGCCATGCCAGGGACTTGAATGTAAAGATGTTCCGCTATCTGGGGATTTGCGCCGGATTAGCGCTTACGATATTGCTTGTTTAGAAAGGAGCGTGAAAAATGAGTCTGGATTTGTTGTTCAAGATCGCTGGGGTAGGGATACTGATTTCTGTTTTTCATACAGCTTTGAAACAAGCCGGAAAAGAGGATATGGCTCATTTATGCACCCTTGCCGGCTTCACAATCGTCCTCTTTTGGGTAGTACAACTGCTCGGTCAGCTATTTACTACCGTACAAGGCGTATTCAAGTTGTATTAGGGAGTGTACGCCATGGAAATAGTGCAAATTGTCGGCCTGGGCTTTGTTGTAACCCTGCTGATTTTGATCCTGCGTGGTCAACGGCCAGAAATTGCTGTACAGCTAAGTATCACGCTGGCGACGATTATTTTTTTACTGGTTCTGGCGAAGATAGACGTTGTGCTCAACTTGTTTCGAGATTTGGCAGAGAAGGCCAGTGTCAATCAGTTGTATTTAAATACAATTCTTAAGATAATTGGCATTGCCTATATTACTGAATTTGGCGCGCAAGTTTGTCGTGATGCCGGGGAAGGCGCGGTAGCCGGGAAAATTGAATTTGCCGGGAAAGTCTTGGTGATGGTGATGGCGATCCCAATCATCGCCCTGGTCCTGGAAACTATCGTCAAACTTCTTCCGTGAGGGTGGCAAAATAATGAGAATATTTCTGGCAATGCTGGTTTTTTTGCTGACAAGCTTTGCGACGGCGGAGGCCGCGCCTGTCCCGGCGGATGAAATTACTGACCAGATGATGGAAAATATGTCGGTGGCTGATGTAAACCATTTTGTTTCCAAGGTTAGCCTGGAATTGGGCGAAGAATTGCCCCAGCTCAACGCCGATACAATCAAAAATATTATCACCAAAGGTATCGCTTTTAACTGGCAGAATCTCCAGAAGATATTCTTGAATCAGTTGTTTGCTGAATTTACAGCCAACAGTCATCTAATGGGCAAATTGTTATTTCTGGCAGTATTGTGTGCCTTGTTGCAAAATTTGCAGAGTTCTTTTGAACAACCGGCTGTTTCATTTTTGGCATATAGTATCTGTCATATATTTTTGCTGGTGATTGTGTTGACTGCTTTTTACAACGCACTCAGTCTGGCAAGAAACACGGTAAATGATATGGTGGGATTCATGGAAGCGCTGTTACCGCTCCTGATATCGCTGCTCGCCGGCGTCGGAGCAGTGACCTCGGCGGCTTTATTTAGCCCGCTGCTTTTGGCCTCGGTGGCCACGGTCAGTGTGATCGTGAATAATGGAGTGCTGCCACTGCTATTTTTGGCAGCAGTGCTGCAATGTGTAAATTTCTTTTCAGAGCATTACCGAATCAGCAACCTTGCTGGGCTGTTCAAGCAGGTTGGACTGTTGGTTTTGGGTCTGTCATTGGTTGTGTTTATCGGTATTATTACTGTACAGGGGGTAGCAGGCGGAGTTGCTGACGGCATAACGCTCCGGACGGCTAAATATGCTGCCTCGACATTAATTCCCGTTGTCGGTAAGATGTTTGCCGACACAGTTGAATTAGTCATGGGCGCATCTCTACTATTAAAAAATGCAGTTGGCCTGTTTGGCATTATCACTGTGTTTACTATTTGTGCTTTTCCGCTAATTAAGTTGATATCTTTAGTTCTGGTAATGAAAGTCACCGGAGCTCTGGTACAGCCCATGGGAGACGAACGGATGGCCAAGTGTCTTGACGTGGTTGGTGATAACTTATTGCTGATATTTGTCGCTGTTATGGCTGTCGTTTTGATGTTTTTTCTGGTAATTACAGTTATAGTCGGCGTGGGCGGGCTGGCAACGATGCTGCGCTAAATAGCTCAAGAAGGAAAAAGGAGATACATATGTGATTGCCCAAATTACGGCTTGGGTCAAAACAATAATCTTCATAGTGCTGTTTGCCTCTTTCTTGGAATTATTGTTGCCGGCTGGAGGCATGCGGCGGTTTGTCAGGGTAATCATGGGTCTTTTAGTGATGTTGGTAATGTTGAACCCGGTTGTTGAGGTAGTTCAGTCGCATTTCACTCCTGACCAACTGCCGGTAATAAGTGGTGGCAACAGCAATTATTCAGATTTTTCTTCTCAGGAAACGGCGGACGTAGTCAAGGAACGTGAAAAATTGGCTTTGACCATGTATGAAAGCGATTTGACCAGACAGATCAGGGCTGTTGTTATGGCTGTGGACGGAGTGGCAGAAGCCAAGGTGATTCTGAATATCGGGGCGAATCAAACTGGGCAGCCGGGACCTATAGAAATGGTCACCGTCTATATCCAGCCAGGCATCGTCCAGCCTGAATTAAAGGTGGAACCTGTGGAAATTGGCGCTGTCAAAGGGGAAAAGACTGAGTTGACGCCGGAATTTAAAGAGAAAGTCAGTAGAACTATCAGGGAGTTATACCAGTTGACGGCTGATCAGGTGGAGATAAAAGCCATGAATTGAAAGCTCAGGGGGGATAGTATGAATGTTTTTGGCAATTTGCTGGCGTCGATGCGAGAGAAATGGTGGACGAAATTATGGAAAGACGGTGTGGTTAATCTGAGGTTGGTTTTGCTGGGAATTTTAGGAGTAGCCTTATTATTGACCAGCGGTTTCTGGGACTCGACAACTGTCACCCCTAAAACAGGGGATCAACAAGACGCGGCTAAAAATCCAGCGGTTATTACCCGTAATTACGAAGAAACTCTGGAGTTAAAGCTTGCTAATTTATTGTCCCAGGTAAGAGGAGCCGGGGCAGTAGCAGTAAGTATCACACTGGAGAATGGCGACACCAGGGAGTACGCCGAAGATGTCACCAAAGAAAGCCGCGTCATTCAGGAAAAGGATAATAACGGGGGACTGAGGACCACCACCGAAACCAAGGAAAGTGACCAAATTTTATTAAGTAAAGAGAACGGCAACGACCAGCCAATAATTGTTCGTGAGACTAAACCGGAAATAAAAGGTGTTCTGGTAATTGCCGAAGGGGCCCAGGATTCAACAGTCAAAGCCAATATTACCTGGGCTGTGGAAGCCGGATTGGGTGTTCCGGCTTATAAAATTAGCGTTTTGCCACAAAAGATGTGAGGTGTTGGTATGACGGTGTTAAATATCCGAAAGATTGCCAGACCTATTTTGTTAGTGGTGGCGGTGGTGCTTTTAGCCGCGATGGTACTAGATGGTTGTAATTATCTATTGAATCGGTCGGCAGCAAAGGCTGACCGAAGTAATGCCATGCAAGTAATGAAGCCGTTGGCTGAGAATCAGATTTCTCCGGTTATGGTGCCTGATTTCTTTGTTGAGTATCGTCTGGAACGCGATCGCCTGCGCAGTGAGCAAGCAGATGTATTACAGGAAATGATTCGCACCGCTACAAGTGATGATGTACGCCTAAAGGCCCAAGATGCGGTATTAAAACTGGTAGTTGAGAAACAGCGGGAAGAAGAGATGGAAAACCTCATCAAAGCAAACGGCTTTGCTGATGCTTTAGTAATTCAAAGCGAGAATGACGTAAGCGCGGTAATCAAGACCCAATCCTTGAAGCGTGAAGACGTACTCCAGGTAGCTGACATTATTAGCCGGATTGCCGGTGTCAAACCGGAGGATATTACGATTAGCGCAAAGCAGTAAGTGTAATCTTAATACTGTTGCTAGACAATAAACTGTCCAGAGTTATGGACAGTTTATTGTCTTTTTTGTAAACAGACTTACCCCTCGGAATAGGATTGTTGGCCTTGCTGAAAATATCGTTTAATTCATTTTCTGGGTAAGTGTTGTTTAATTTGCTAACAGGCGGAAAAGTTTGGTATAATATTAGAGTTATAAAATATTTCGGCGCTAAATATAGTTTTATATAAACAAAATCAAAGGAGGGGTTGCTTTGGAGAAGCGGGTGGAACGAACCGAGCTTAATGACGTTGGTTCAATTCGAATCGCCGACGAAGTTGTAGGTATCATCGCCGGACTGGCAGCGACTGAAGTGGCCGGCGTGGCCGGGATGAGCGGCGGCCTTGTTGGCGGTATCGCTGAAATGCTGGGAAAAAAGAACCTTTCCAAAGGTGTCAAGGTGGAAGTTGGCGAGCGGGAAGCGGCTGTGGATTTGTTTATTATCGCTGAGTACGGGGTGCGCATTCCGGACGTGGCCCTCAGGGTGCAGGAAAATGTTAAACGAGCCATTGAAACCATGACCGGACTTGATGTAGTAGAAGTTAATATCCATGTCCAAGGTGTCGGGTTTGCTCCTGAGGCCAAGGAAGAGGATATTCGCGTGCGATAGAAAGGAGAAAGCATGGGAATTTTTGATAGAATTATTTTAACAATCTATACTTTTTTAGTCACATTAATATCTTTAGGCGTGATATTAATTTCTTTACACCTTGTTTCTTTAGGATGGGCATGGACAACCCTTAGTTTTATCAGCCAAAATTGGGAAGTCAGTCTGGTCGGCGCCGTTTTTTTGCTGATCAGTATCCGGCTACTGTTTGCCGGTGTCCGATCGCAGCGGGGTAAGAACCGGATAATCCATCATAATGAGATGGGCGACGTTCATATTTCCCTGGACGCTGTTGAGAACCTTGTGGAAAAGGCTGCCAGAAATGTGCGCGGCATTCGTAATGTCAAAGTTTACGCCAGTCACAGCTCCGCAGGAGTCAAGCTGTACTTGAAAGCTGTTGTTAGTCCAGAAAGTCATGTTCCAACTGTGACTGCTGACGTCCAGGAGCGTGTAAAGAATTACATAAAGAATACTGTTGGTGTAGAACTTGCTGAAATTCAGATATTTGTCAATAATATTTCTAATGATTTCAAAGCCAGGCAAAGGGTTGAATAGGAGGCGGCGCCATGGATCGTAAGGTGTTTGAGGAGATATGGCAACAACATAGCGGTAAAATTGTCGGTGTGGCTTTGGGTTTTATTTTTGGGGTACTTATCATCTGCTTTGGTTTTTTCCATACTCTCTTCGTTATGTTATGTGTAGCAGCCGGTTTTATTATCGGCAAACGCATTGACGAGAAAGAAGACATTCTTGAGATTTTGGACAAACTATTGCCGCCGGGGTACCATCGTTAGCAAAGAGAGGGAACTATATGAGTCGTAGAAAGGCCAGAGAATTGGCCTTGCAGGCCTTATTTCAACTGGATTTTAATGAACAGGAACCAACAGAAGCCTTGGAGGCTGCTTTTGCCGAAACTCAAGGGGCTGGCCCTAAAACAAGGGCCTATGCTAAGGATTTGGTCGGTGGCACGCATCGGCACTTGCAGGAAATCGATGAAATTATCAGCGGCCTTTCACTGGAATGGAAACTTGACCGCATGCCTGGGGTGGACCGTAATATTGCAAGAATTGCAATTTACGAAATGAGTTATGCCGGTGAAGAGATTTCTCCCAATGTAGTCATCAATGAGGCGGTGGAACTTGCCAAGACTTTCGGTACAGATGATTCCAGTCGCTTTATCAATGGCATTCTGGGAGCGATGATTAAGAGCCGAAGCGCTCCATGAAAATCTATGTAGGTATCGATACAAGTTGTTATACAACTTCCGTTGCTTTTATGCGCGAGGACGGTTCGTTGCTGGCTGACGTACGCCGGCTACTCACCGTAAAATCAGGCGGAAGGGGTTTAGCCCAGTCGGAGATGGTATACCAGCACACTCGTAATCTGCCGGTAGTGTTCGCCGAAGCGAAAGCTGCAATCGCCGAACAACTACAGTTGGCGGCGGTTGCAGTCTCCAGCAAACCACGCCCACAGGAAGATTCTTTCATGCCAGCTTTTTTGGTCGGTGAAGGTTATGCAAAGGTGCTGGCTTTGTCACATGATGCACCTTGCTATTTCCTCAGTCACCAAGAGAATCATATATTGGCCGGAATCTGGTCGGCGGGCGGCCCGAGTGCCGGTCGTTTTCTTGTTGCCCATGTTTCTGGCGGCACAACGGAGATTGCCTCTGTGGAAATCATTGACGGGAATTTATCGGTGGAGCTTTTGGGCGGCAGTCAGGACATTGCCGCCGGACAATTGGTGGATCGCATTGGCGTAGCTATGGGGCTGAGTTTTCCCGCAGGACCTAATTTAGAACTTCTTGCCCAGCAGGGACATGGCGCTGCGGCGAGTATTCCGGTGGCTGTGCGTGGCTTGAACGTCAGCTTTTCCGGCCCGGAAACTGAGGCCCGTAAATTGATGGACCGAGGGGTAGACCCTCAGGCAGTGGCAGCCGGGGTGGAGAGGTGTATAGCCGAATCTTTGGGGCGAATGATTCAAACCGCCGCCAAGGAGACTGGTGTTAAGGATGTTTTACTTGTTGGCGGCGTCGCCGCCAACGCCTATATCCGTAGTCGATTAGTCACTCTTGTTACCGATAACGGTCTTAAATTGTTTTTTCCTGAGCATAAATTCAGTTCGGATAATGCCGTTGGCACGGCCTATAGAGCTATGCACTTGCACCGCATGTAATCAGGCAGCATATGATACATAAAAACCCTGCGGAGGTGTGGGATATGCTGGTTTACGTTTTGGGCGGTGCATTAGTTGGGGTAGTAATCGGTCAGTTGTTTCCGCCGGGATATATTTTCTGGTTTGTAGTAGGTGCTCTCAGCGGCTGGGGAGCTAGGCGCTATATTACGCGTCGATACTATTGAGCTCTACCGTACTACTGGTTAATGATTTATTTTAATATTCCGGAATTTTTATTTTGAAGAAATAAAGGCTGATTAGATTTCTCCAGTTAAGGTGACAATCATAACAGCCGGATTCGGGGATTGTTTTGGAAACTTTCAGTGTAAGCTCCCTTACCCGCTACATCAAATCCCTGTTGGAACATGATGCTGTTTTGGGTGATGTTATGGTGCGGGGTGAAATATCAAATTTTAAACGACACTACTCGGGACACTGCTATTTTACGCTTAAGGACAGTGAATCAACTCTGCGGGCCGTGATGTTTAAAGGCCGTGCTCAATTTCTCAAATTCGAGCCCAAAGATGGTCTTAAGGTCATAGCCGGTGGAAATATTTCGCTCTATGAGCGTGATGGTCAGTATCAGCTTTATGTGGAGCAGTTGATACCTGAAGGGATGGGAGAGCTTAGCCTGGCTTTTGCCCAGTTGAAGGACAAGCTTGCCGCCGAAGGATTGTTTGATGAATCCCGCAAGAAAAAATTACCATTATTACCCCACATTGTTGGGGTAGTTACTTCACCCACCGGAGCGGCACTCCGGGATATCATTACTGTTGCGAAACGGCGTCATCCCGGCATTCAGTTGATCTTATTCCCGGTGCAGGTACAGGGAACTGATGCTGCGGCGCAAATTTCCCAGGCTATCGAGATACTGAATCGCCGGGGGCAGATTGATGTGTTGATCGTCGGTCGGGGTGGCGGCAGCCTGGAGGAACTCTGGGCCTTCAATGAAGAAAAAGTTGTGCGGGCCATTGCCGCATCAGATATTCCTATAGTTTCCGCAGTCGGTCATCAGACCGATTATACTTTGTCTGATTTCGCTGCTGATCGCCGGGCGGCCACGCCTTCACAGGCAGCGGAAATTGTCGCACCTGATGTAAAAGAACTACGAAGATATATTATTACTTTATATAATATGCTGGAATCGCACATTACCTCAGGAATAGAGCGCAGGCAAGCCAGGCTGAATCAGTGTCTTGAAAGTTGGATTTTTGAGCGACCAGAACGGATGTTGGCTGATAAACGCCTGGTTGTCGACGGATATGTTCAACGGCTAGAACAAGCACTGAACCAAGGCCTATTGGCCAAACGTCATAAATTTAATCTGGCGACTGATAAATTGTCGATGCTAAGTCCATTAGCGGTTTTATCACGTGGGTACAGCATCACCCGCAGCTTTGAGGGACAGGTTATCCGCCGAGCGGCAGACGCGCTCTTAGGACAGGAACTGGAAATTATGCTGGCCCAAGGCAGATTAGCTGTCCAGGTGCTCAGAGCAGAGGAGGCAGAGTCTCGTGAAAAAGAAAGTAGCTGATAAGAATCCAAGGGATAATTCGATATTGAATTTATGTTTTGAAGAGGGCCTCGAAAAATTGGAACTGGTTGTTAAAGAGTTGGAAAGAGGCGATCTGCCACTAGAAGATGCACTGGAAAAATTCTCTGTCGGAGTGATGCTTTCAAAGATTTGTTTAACCAAGCTGAATGCCGCTGACCGTCAGATCGATAAAATACTGCGAGAAGAGAAGGGCCAGATTGTCGAATATCCTTTGGATCTCGAGGAGGATGACTGATGTTGAAAGAGTATTTTCGTGAGCGAGCTGCTCTAGTGGAACGTGAACTAAATCGGCTTGTCCCCGTGGCAGGATATCCGGAGCTTATTTATGAATCCATGCGTTATAGTCTGTTCGCAGGAGGCAAACGGCTGCGGCCGATACTGTTGATGGCTGCGGCGGACGCCGTTGGTGGCACCGGGGAGAGTTATTTACATATGGCTTGTGCCTTGGAAATGATTCACACTTATTCATTAATTCATGATGATCTGCCGGCTATGGATAATGACGATTTTCGCCGCGGTAAACCAACTTGTCACAAAGTATACGGTGAGGCTATGGCTATTCTGGCAGGGGACGGGTTACTTACAACCGCCTTTGAAGTGATGTTGTCCCAGCCTGGCGTGGACCATGAATTGATAGTGGCAGTGTCGCGGGACTTCGCCAATGCCGCTGGAGCTCGCGGCATGGTTGGTGGCCAAGTTGTGGATATGTTAGCGACAGGACAGAGTCTTGACGCCAAAACTCTAAAGTTCATGCATCAGGCTAAAACCGGAGCATTATTCAAAGCTGCTGTTAAGAACGGGGCTATTTTGGCGGGAGCCACCCCGAGGCAAGTATTGCTCCTCAGCGAATACGCCGAGCAGTTTGGTTTGGCTTTCCAAATTACCGATGATATTCTCGATGTTGTCGGCAACCAGGTGAAAATCGGGAAACCGGTCGGCAGTGACAGTAAAAATGGCAAAGTTACATATGTTACGCTGTATTCTCTTGACGGGGCGCAAAAAATGGCCAGGGAAGCTGTGGAACAAGCTGAGACTGCTTTGGCGGAATTTGGCGAAAAATCGGCAGTACTGAAAGAATTGGTCCGATATTTAGTTACTCGTGATAGTTAGAAGGTGATATCTTGGTTGAATTGTTTACTGCCCTGACGAAAAACATCGTCTTGATGACGGCGTTTACTGCCTGGACTGTGGCGCAGATATTGAAAAGCATCACAGCCTATTATAAGCACTCCGAATTTAAAAAAGAACGACTGGTGGGTGCAGGCGGCATGCCGAGTTCCCATACCTCCCTGGTAGTCAGTCTGGCTACTGCGGTCGGTATAAAAGAGGGCTGGAATTCAGCCATATTTGCCGTTGCCCTTATTCTGGCTGGCATCGTAATGTATGATGCAGCCGGCGTACGACAGGCCGCAGGCAAGCAGGCCAAGGTTATTAATAAGTTGGTGAAGGAAGTTCGGGCCGAACATACTATCAGGGAAGACCGGTTAAAGGAACTTTTGGGACATACTCCACTTGAGGTATTGGCTGGCGCTTTGCTGGGAATGGTCATGGCTTACTTGTTCAATCGATATTACTGATGTGAAGCACTGGTGGGTTATGCTATAATAATATAGTAATATTTTCCGCTGCTGTTGATAACAAAAGGGGGTAATCCAGTTGGAAGACCTGCTGGGTTCAATCAACGGACCGAGTGATCTGAAAAAACTTTCTGTTGGCCAACTTGAAAAGCTCGCAGGAGAGATCCGCGGGCTTCTTGTACATACAGTTTCGCAAACCGGAGGCCATCTGGCACCGAATTTGGGGGTAGTGGAACTGACTCTTGCTTTGCACAGGGTGTTTGACAGTCCACGGGACAAGATTATATGGGATGTTGGGCATCAGGCATATGTTCACAAGATGCTTACAGGCAGATGTAAAAAATTTGGCAGTTTACGGCAATTTAAAGGACTGAGCGGTTTTCCGCGACGTGACGAAAGTCAACATGATGCTTTTGGCACCGGTCACTCCAGTACTTCCATCTCGGCTGCGCTTGGCATTGCACTCGCCCGTGATCTGTCTGGCGAAAACTACAAGGTGTTGGCGGTAATCGGGGACGGATCGTTAACCGGGGGCCAGGCCTATGAAGCGATGAACCATGCCGGCCATACGGGAACCAATTTAACTGTCATCCTCAACGACAATGAAATGTCTATCGCCAAAAACGTCGGTGCCATGTCCGAATATCTGGCTAAAGTCCGATCCGATCCGACTTATTCCAAAGTTAAACACGACGTAGAATATTTGCTGAAGCGTATACCGGCTATTGGCGATAGTGTCGCTAAAACTGTGGAACGGGTGAAAGATAGTCTAAAATACCTTATTGTACCAGGAGTCCTGTTTGAAGAATTAGGCTTTACCTATATCGGGCCGATTGACGGCCATAATATTATTTCTTTAACCGAAGTACTGCAAAAATCAAAAAATATTCAAGGCCCAGTATTGGTCCATGTAATTACTCGCAAGGGCAAAGGTTATGGTCCGGCTGAAACCAACGCTGATAAATTTCACGGTGTGGGCCCTTTTTGCATCGAATCAGGTGAAGTGCTAAAACCAAGCAACCAACCTGCAACCTATACTGCGATTTTTGGCAAAACCCTAGCTGATATCGCCGCAGATAATCCTTCCGTGGTGGCTATAACTGCTTCAATGCCCGAAGGCACTGGACTGAAATCATTTGCAGCAAGATTTCCCAGTCGCTTTTTTGACGTCGGAATTGCTGAGGCTCATGCCGTTACTTTGGCGGCTGGCATGGCTACCAAAGGTTTACGACCGGTGGTGGCTGTTTATTCCACCTTTTTACAACGGGCCTATGATCAGGTATTGCACGATGTCTGCCTGCAGAATTTGCCGGTTGTTTTTGCCATTGATCGGGCTGGAATCATCGGCGAAGATGGTGCAACCCATCAGGGTATTTTTGACCACTCATTCTTAAGGCATATTCCGAACCTGACAATTATGGCACCGAAAGATGAGAACGAGCTTCGGCATATGCTTTATACTGCTGTGCAGCTAGATGGGCCTGTAGCCATTAGGTATCCGCGTGGCTGCGGTTGTGGCGTATCCACCGAAGAACCGCTACACCGACTGGAAGTAGGAAAAGGCGAAGAGTTACTGCCAGCTACAAGTATAACGCTACTGGCCTGTGGTACAATGGTTGCCCCCTGTCTTGAAGCCAGTAGACTGCTGGCAGCTCAGGGAATTAAGGCAGGAGTGGTGAACGCTCGGTTTCTGAAACCATTGGATGGGCAACTTTTACGGCGTTTGGCCCGGGAAGTCGGGGTTATTGTAACCGTGGAGGACAATATTCTTGCTGGAGGCTTTGGCTCAGCTGTCCTGGAGTTTATAAACAGCAATAATTTACATTGGGTGAAGTTGTTGCGGCTTGGCATTCCTGATGAGTTTGTTGAACACGGAACACGAGCCGAACTATTTGCCCAATACGGACTCGACGCAACTGGAATTGCTGAGGCGTCGCAGCATTATTTACAAAAGTTTGGGGCGCGGTAAATGATTAAAGAACGTCTGGACACTCTGCTGGTAAAACGAGGATTGATTGTCAGTCGCGAAAGGGCCAAGGCATGTATTATGGCCGGTAAAGTATTGGTTGACGGGCAAATGGTGGACAAGGCAGGCACGATGTTTGCCGATAGTGTCAAGATAACCATGCGGGGGACCGATATTGGCTATGTAAGCCGTGGCGGTCTGAAGTTAGCCAAGGCTTTGACGCAGTTCGACATTGATCTAAAAGGCAAGATCGTTGTGGATGTCGGGGCTTCCACAGGCGGCTTCACCGATTGCGCATTACAAAACGGCGCGGCTCTGGTCTATGCTATCGACGTAGGCTACGGGCAATTGGCGTGGTCTTTGCGTACCGACTCCAGAGTTATCAATATGGAACGTACCAATATTCGGGATGTAACGCCGGAGAGATTCGAACAAACCCCAGATTTCGCGGTGATCGATGTTGCCTTTATTTCACTCGATAAAGTTTTGCCGGTTGTAAAAACTTTACTGTCACCGTCGGGAACCGGGATTGCTTTGATAAAACCGCAATTTGAGGCTGGCCGGGAGAAAGTAGGGAAAAAGGGTGTAGTCAAAGATCCGGCCGTGCACTTTGAAGTAATTACCCGGATTATTGCCCTGGCCAGAAAATTAGAGTTTAATCCCATAGGAATTACTTTTTCACCGGTAAAAGGACCTGAAGGTAATATTGAATATCTCTTGTATTTGAGTCAAAGCGGCGATGAAGCAGGTATAAACGACGCAACAGCAGAACAAATAATAAGAGAAGCGCAACTATGTCTGAACAGTTGAGTGGAGGGAACTGAGTGCTAGCGATTGGTTTATACCCTAACACAAAAAAACAGGGCGTGCATGACGTTTTGGACAAGCTTGTCGAACGTTTCACTGAACGAAACGTCAAGGTTCTTATTCCGGAAGATCTGGCACCGGAATTTAATCATCCTACTTTGACTTGTGACCGTGAACTGATGAAAGATCAGATTAACCTTGCCATTACCATGGGCGGGGATGGCACACTGCTTAATGTTGCCAGGGATGTCGCATCAGCCGGAGTGCCAGTGTGTGGAATTAATATGGGCCAACTTGGCTTTCTTACTGAAATTGAACTGCCGGATTTAATTTCGGCGGTTGATAGGCTCATTCTTGGCGATTATTATCTTGAGGAACGACTTATGCTTGGCGCGATTATCTCGCGTGAGGGGCAAGAGATAATTTTACCGCCTGCGCTTAATGACGTGGTTGTCACTAAAGGCGGCTTTTCACGGATGATTCGCTTGCAGGTCTACATCGATGGTGAACTTGCTGTTAAATACCCGGCCGACGGACTGATTGTAGCCACTTCTACCGGATCCACGGGTTATTCATTATCAGCTGGCGGACCGATAATCAACCCTAACTTGAAAGTCATTGTGCTCACTCCAATTTGTCCGCATACCCTGTATTCGCGTTCATTGGTGGTATCTGAAAAAGAAGAAATTAAGATAACTGTTCATGCCACTCATGACGATATTGTTCTAACCATGGACGGGCAAAATGTTCGCAAATTGCAGCCAGAAGACTCAATTATTATCAGGCGTTCTCCTTTTCGGGCCAGATTCGCCAGATTGAGCGGAGGAAATTACACTCAGGCGCTTCGAAGCAAGAAATTGTGGCGGAGCGACGATTATGATAGTAAATAAGGTAGTACTCCTGGCACAGCTGATGCTCCAATAAAGGCTAAGATCGTCGCAGTGCGTTGTCGATGCGACAGCAGGCAATGGTCGCGACACATTGTTTCTAGCCAGTGTACATCTGATGCTGCGGCTATTTGGGCGTTTGATGTGCGAGCATCTGCGTTAGCTAATACCGGTAAATTAATTAAAAATACAGGGGGTGGATAGCGTGAAAGTAATCCGACAGGCGAGAATTAAAGAAATTATCGAAAAGAGGCCGGTCGAGACCCAGGAGGACCTTGCCGAGGAACTAAGGCAAATCGGGATTGAGGTGACACAAGCAACTGTGTCCCGTGATATTAAAGAATTGATGCTGATTAAGATTCCGGCAGGAAACGGCAGTTATCGGTACGCTCTTCCACCGGAAGAAAATATTGCGTTTTCCCAGTCCCGCATGGAACGGGTATTTCTTGACGCCGTGGTTGCTATTGACTATAGCCTGAATTTGATTGTAATGAAAACAATGCCGGGAACGGCTCAGGCCGTGGCCTACACTATCGATACAGCCGTGAAGTGGCCGGAAATTATCGGGACCATAGCCGGCGACGATACCATTTGTGTCATTGTTAAACCGCCGGAGATAGCGCCTGAAATTATGACTCGGTTTAAAAAATTACTGGGCTAATACTCGGAGGGATTATTGTGCTAAAGACGCTAACTGTCAGCAATTTCGCACTAATTGAGCAGGCCGTGATTGATTTCTCTACAGGATTAAACATCCTTACTGGCGAAACAGGAGCCGGGAAATCAATTCTGGTGGACGCCTTAAATATTTTACTTGGTGGGCGCGCCTCGAGTGATGCCATCCGTGGAGGCAGTGATTTTTTTAGGGTAGAAGCCATTTTTACAGTTGAGAATAATGTTCTTTTGCAAGATTGGCTGGATGGTCAGGGGATTTTACGGGAAGATGATACTTTGATCATCAGCCGGTACCTGTCTCGCCAAGGTAAAAGTGTAATCACTGTGAATAGCTGCCATGTCACTGCCAGTGCTTTGCGTCAAATTGGTGCCCAACTTTTGGATATGCATGGCCAGCATGAAAATCAGTCTCTGCTGAAACCCGAATCATATTTAAAACTCTTGGATGATTTCGTGCCTGAACTCAAAGGAATTTTGGCAGATTATTTTCGTGTCTATAGCGCCTGGTCAGATGTGGGCTTGACAATCAGCAAGACTGAAGGCGATGCCCGCGAAAGGGCTCAAAGGATTGACATGCTTCGGTGGCAGACTCAGGAAATTGCTGCAGCAGACTTACTGGTTGATGAGGAAGAGACCCTTGATGCCGAGATCCATATTTTAGCAAACGCTGAAAAAATTATCAACAGCGTAAATCGCTCTTATATATTGCTAAATGAAGGCGACAGGAGAATGGGTGGCATATTAAGCGCTCTGGCGGAAACCAAGAAAGAATTGGAAACTGCTGCGCGGTACGATCCTACAATCGTTTCCCAGCTGTCATTCGTTACCGATGCCTTGTATCAACTGGACGAAACGGCGGTTTCCTTGCGTGGTTATTGCGAAACGCTGGATTTTAACCCCGACCGTTTGGCAATACTGCAAGATCGCCTGGATATTATCCTAAAGCTGAAAAAAAAATACGGCGCTACCATCGCCGATGTTTTGGATTATCATAAGCAGGCTGAAAATGAATTGGCGTTGATTAGTAATTATGAAGAACGACTCACTGCGCTAAAGGCTAAGCACAGTGAGCTGGAAAAACAATTAGCGCGCGGGGCTGAGAAACTTGAAAACCTTCGCCGTAATGCTGCTGAGGTGATGGCAGAGCGAATATGTGGACATTTGGGGCAGCTCGGAATGCCAAAAGCCAGACTGATAATCGCGGTAAATAATACTGCCCGCTATACGGCTACCGGATCGAATGAGGTTGCGATTATGTTTTCCGCCAACCTTGGTGAAGAGCCTAAACCTTTGCAAAAAGTCGCTTCAGGAGGGGAACTTTCCCGTTTAGCACTGGCCATAAAAGCGGTCAGCGCCAGCTCAGACGCTGTTGGAACAATGGTGTTTGATGAAGTCGATGCTGGGGTGGGCGGACAAATTGGCCAGATGGTGGCCGAAAAAATTGCTTTGGTTTCCCGTAACAAACAAGTCCTTTGTATTACCCATTTGCCACAGATCGCCGCAATGGCCGACTATCATATCTCGGTTACCAAAACTGTTGTCGATGAACGCACCCGGACCGAAATAAAAATTCTTAAAGATGACGACCATCGATTGGAAGTCGCAAAAATGATTTCCGGTGACAATATAACTCCGGCTGCTTTAAAGAATGCGGCGGAAATGGTCATCGCGGCGGAAATTAAAAAAAGAAATATGGAAATATAAAGCGCAAGCGCGAGCTTGCGCTTTATATTTAACGAATATTGAGCTGATTCGCTGTATATGGCACTTAATGTCATAATATCCGGAATAATCCCCGAAATAAACGGGCATCTTTACTTTTGAGCGACAAGTAACGTCGCCTGAATGTAAAAATGCAAACCGGGGTGATGAAGGAAAATGAATGGCATAAATCGTCGGTCCATAATCGGGATAGTTATTGCCGTTGCGATTGTCGCCTTCTCTCTTTCACCGCAGTTTCGCGGTGTTTACCAACTTCCACCGCATTTACGGATAATTGAAGGAGAAACCGCGCTTCTTACTGTCGGATTTCCTTTAACTATGAGCATTGATCACGAACAAACGCTGAAAGTGGAGTCATCGTCAGATGATTATTCCCTGTCCAGACCTGTCGCGTTAGAACCACTTAATCTGGGGAAAGCAGTAATAGAATTCAAGCTATTTGGGCTTATTCCGCTAAGAGCAGTGGAAGTTGATGTTTTGCCAAGCTTACGATTAGTGCCAGGCGGACACTCCATTGGAGTTGTGCTGCATTCCCAGGGAGTAATTGTGGTAGGGCAATCGCCAGTTAAGACCGACAAAGGGCAATATGTTAATCCTGCCAGGGATGCCGGCATGGCAGTAGGTGACATTATTATCAGTGTTAATGGTCTGCCGGTACAAAGCGATTCCCAAGTGGCGGAACTCATTCACGCCAGCGGTAAAGAGGGGCGTCCGGTGGATATTGTATTCAAACGGGGCGATAGCCAAAATCGAGTCTCACTGTCTCCTGTACTATGTGCTGAAACAAAACGTTATCGCATTGGGCTTTTTGTCCGCGACAGCGCAGCAGGGGTGGGAACTTTGACTTTTTATGATCCACGTTCCCATACTTATGGTGCGTTAGGCCATATTATCACCGACAGTGATACCAACCAGCCAATAGACTGTAATCAGGGAAAAATCGTACTGGCTACAGTATCGGGAATTCAACAAGGAAGGCGTGGGCAACCGGGAGAGAAGATTGGAGTATTTATTGACGAAGATAATATATTAGGCAATATCCGTAAGAATTCTCAATTTGGGATCTTCGGCGAGCTAACCGGCACCCTTCCTAACAAGTTCTACTCCGAACCATTGCCAGTGGCGTCGATGAGTCAGGTACAACTTGGTCCAGCTCAAATATTAACTGTTGTTAACGGACAAAATATTGAACGTTTCGATATTGAAATTCAAAAAATCAATCTGCAGGAATTTCCCGAAGGAAAAGGACTGGTGATTAAGGTGACTGATCCCCGGTTGCTTGAGAAAACAGGTGGTATTGTGCAGGGAATGAGCGGCAGCCCCATTTTACAAAATGGGAAAATAGTTGGTGCGGTGACCCATGTATTTGTTCATGATCCGGCAAAAGGTTACGGTTGCTTCATTGATTGGATGTTGATGGAGAGTGGTATTATTTCGCCAAAGCCCCAAAATACGGTCCGTAATTTATTCACCTACATGCCGGAACTAAGGGAAAAAAGCGCCTGAAATCTTTAGTTATAATTAATTCGCAGTATTTTCAAACAGGAAATACTGCTTTTTTTATTATAAACAGTAAATTCTTTCTATAACGCATGAACCAGAAAAAGGGAATTAGACTTATTTGCCGAAGAATATCAACCAAAGGGTATATCTTTGGCATGAATTCAAGTCAGATTAATGGCTAACAATGTTTATTCTGAAAGAACATTAGAGGATTTTTAGAAAAAAAAGACACTTAACGCAAAAGAATAAAAATAAATGGATTATTTTTCCAATGCAGGAAGGATATGCCGTAGAAATGTCGAATTGTATTTCCATAAATATGCGGGGAGGATTTCTAATGACAAGAGAAACTATTAAGGTGGCAGTTGCAGATGATAATCGAGATTTCGCCGAAATTATGCAAGAATGTTTGAACCAGCAGTCGGACATCAGTTTAGTGGGAGTTGCCTACAACGGCGAGGAAATGTTTTCGATTATTGAGGACAAAAGACCGGATGTAGTTATCTTGGACATTATTATGCCGCATTTAGACGGTATAGGCGTTCTGGAAAAAATCAATGCCATGGGGGGGAAGCGTCCCAAAATAATTATGCTCACCGCTCTTGGGCATGAGAATATAACCCAACGGGTTGTTGAATTAGGGGCAGATTACTATATTCTGAAACCTTTCAATATGGATGTACTGATCAGCAGGATTCGTCAGTTGGCTAATACCATAAGCACCCACCGCCCGGTTGCAGTACAGTCAATTAAAGCCAGATCAATGGATGTTGAGGTTACGAACATTATCAGAGAAATCGGTATTCCTGCCCACATCAAAGGATATCAGTATTTGCGTGATGCAATCATGATGATTATTAATGAAATTGAACTCTTAGGTGCTGTAACTAAAGTCTTATATCCGATGATTGCCGAGAAGTATTCGACAACACCCAGCAGGGTGGAACGTGCTATCCGTCATGCAATCGAAGTGGCCTGGGGCCGCGGCAACATGGAAATGATTAATAAGATATTCGGTTATACCGTTAAGTTGGAAAAGGGTAAGCCGACCAACTCTGAATTCATGGCGATGATCGCCGATAAACTGCGCATGGAACTAAGGGCTTAGGCCCCTGATTTTGTCCATGAAGCAGCGATTGACAGTACGATTAATAATAAATGAGTCCGTACTACAAAGGTAGTGGTGCGGACTCATCTGCTTTTTAAGGTTATAGCAGGGAATACATTGAGTATAGCTATCATGATAATACTGGAAGGATTTTTGCATTCTAGCCGGAATAAATGTTTGGTGGTGTAAGTGCGACCAGCGTCTTTCGCTTGCGTTGAATCTCAGCGCAAGACGAATTGTTTAATGTAATTTTTGGGACAGGTACTTACTGACTGATGACGAACTATCAGCAATACCGGACAGGAAGCGGCGAAAATCGGCTATTTTACCACTAAAATAGAAACCGTTGCCAGTGAATATAATATGCATGAGTTGTCCCTCCCTTTCGACGGAAGTATATGAACTGTGAGGGCAAAATATACCACATGGAGGTTGCTATGGAATTGATTGAAAAACGAATTGAATCACAGATAGTTTTCTCGGGGAAGATATTACATGTAAGGCTGGATCGCGTCCTATTACCAAATGGACAAGAAAGTACCCGTGAAGTCGTGGATCATCCGGGAGCGGTGGCGCTTGTACCTGTTACCGATGATGGGCGGGTGATATTGGTACGTCAGTATCGTTATCCTGTGGAGGAAATCCTTCTTGAGATTCCCGCCGGAAAACTAGATAGCGGTGAAACTCCAGAGGAATGCGCAGTCAGGGAACTCGAGGAGGAAACTGGATTTAGGGCCGGAAAACTTGAAAAGCTGACCAGTTTTTATTCCGCTCCGGGCTTTACTAATGAAATATTGCACATTTATCTGGCTCGCGAGTTGAAAGAAGTGGAACAAAAACTTGACGGCGACGAATTCTTAACTGTTGAGTTTTATACGGCTGAGGACATAAAGGAGCTACGAGCATCTAATAAAATTAAAGATGGTAAAACAATGTTGGGATTATTGTTGGCAGGGTATTGAAATGAAGAATTATTTCGCGGATTTTCATATTCATGTCGGCATCAGCGAAAGCGGCCAATGGATTAAAATCCCTACATCTAATCGTCTGACATTGCGAAATATATTGGAAGAAGCGGCCGAACGAAAAGGTATGCAGATTATCGGCATCGTTGACGCCTTATCACCACTGGTCCGAAAGGACTTACAACAATTAGTGGCTGAAGGATTGCTTGTTTTAGATACACAGGGAGGATACCAATATAAACATAAACTAACCCTCATTTTAGGAGCTGAAATTGAAACAACCGAGCCTGGCGGAGGCGCTGCACATACCTTGATATTTTTACCGGATGCGGCAATGATGGAAAAGTTCGCAACTAGTATGAGCAAACACATCCGCAATATTAATCTCAGCTCGCAAAATGCCCATATGTCGCTAAGCAGACTGGTGAGCATCGCCGCAAGTTTTGAAGCGGCGATTGTTCCGGCACATGTATTTACTCCACACAAGAGCGTGTATGGAAGCTGTGCTAGTCGACTTTCCAATATTCTCGAAGCGGCAGCCATAACGGCGATAAATGCTGTGGAACTTGGGCTTAGTGCTGACACCATGTTGGCGGATCGGATATCCGAACTGGCCGGGTTCACTTTTCTCACTAATTCTGATGCCCATTCGCTGGATAAAATTGCTCGCGAATATAACGTGCTATGCTTGGAAGATGCGAGTTTTCAGGAGTGCGTTCACGCCTTCTCCCGTGAGCGGGGCAGGAGTATAATTGCAAACTATGGCCTTGATCCAAGGCTTGGTAAATATCATCGCACATATTGCCTGAATTGTAATTATTTTGCCCCCCCTGGTGAAACTTTTTCCGGCTGTTGTCCGACATGTGGCAGCAATAAAATTGTCAACGGGGTACTAGACCGTATCGACGCCATTGCCGATTCGGCCTTGCCAATGCATCCCGCTCATCGCCCGCAATACCGTCATCAGGTGCCCTTGAGTTTTATTCCAGGAGTAGGCAAAAAGGTGTTGGAAAAATTACTTGCGAATTTTGGTACTGAGATGGCGGTAATCCACTATGCCGATGATCTGGCAATTGCCGAAGTGGTTGGTGCCAAGATTGCTCAGGCAATCACCCAAGCACGGATAGGTGCTGCATCCATTACAGCTGGAGGCGGCGGTATATACGGAAAATTAGCGAAAGATTAGTGGACAATATAGTCTAAAGGTTGCTTACCCGGCATATATTTACTTAGGCAGCGTCGGGGAGGGCAGAAACATGCTTGGCTATTTTCGACAAAATTTAAAAGAATATCTCCGCGCAAATATTGTTGCTTATTTTTTTATGGTTTTATTATTTATTATTGGCGTTGCAGTGGGCGCTCTGGCTGTAAAAATACTACCCGATGATCAAAAAATCGAACTGATCAGTTATCTGAAGATATTTTTTCAGGGTCTGGCCCAGGGTAGCGGAAGTTCTAGTGCAACAGATCTTTTGAGTCCGGTGGTAATGAATAACGCCAAAACAATCATCTTAATGTGGTTACTGGGTTTTACCGTTATTGGACTTCCCTTCGTGGGGTTTATTGTGTTTACCCGCGGCTTTGTAATAGGGTTTACGGTAGGATTTCTGGTTAATGAATACATCGTAAAAGGCCTGATTTTTGCGCTCGCCTCGGTTTTACCCCACAATTTCTTCGCTATTCCGGCACTTTTAATTACGGGAGTTGCGGCAACCTCTTTTTCCTTGATGTTGGCACGATCAAGGCAGCGGGCCAAGCTTAATCTCCTCTATGAAGCGATTGGCTACAGCCTGCTTTGCTGCCTAATGTTAATTTTGATGCTGATTGCTTCTGTGGTGGAAGTATATGTTTCTCCCGTGTTTATGAAATTGGTTGTTGGGTTATTTCTACATTAATAATTTCTGGTAAATATTGGCCAGTTTGGGTTGGGTGACATCCAAATGGGATATGTACACATTATTTTAAGTTGTGGCGAGGTGAAATTATACTTTCACTTCGTTTTTTCATTGCCGGGTTATTGTATGTAGCCCTCAAAATAAATAACATAATGTTACCAATTAACATAATAGTTTAGCGTTATGTAATAAGATGTGCTTAATGTAACAATAACTAATTAACATAAAAAAGGTTATTTGCTAATAATGCTCGAATATAATTAGTGTTTAAAGTCATAATGAAAAGCAATAAAGACTTTTTGCTGCCTGGATTGGGTGCAAGAAATAACTGATTGTTCTAGCGTATGGGACAGGAATAATGGCTGATTAATTTGAGTAAAATTTCAATACTGTTGTCATCAGGTTGCGATAACAAAAAAACGGTATATTTAAACTTCATCTGGCATACATAAATAATGACTATAATTGCTGTGTTCTCTGAATAAAGCCAGTTGAAGAATGAGGTGGTAAAATGATAATCAGTTTATCGCGGCGCAATTTACTCAAGTCTGGAAAATTGTCGATGAAACTGGTACTGTTGATTATATTATTGATCTATCTGTTACCTAAACTGTTGTTGGTTTTTTGGAATGTTACCTGTGACCCAAAAATTCATGAGGATAAGTTGCTTGAGAAGCCTCTAAGAGTAATTTCCCAATCGATTCTCGATATATAATCGTAGTTTACGAAAAAAATTGCAAATATTTGCAGAATGCTACAGGAAAAGAAAGGAAAATCGCCACTCGATGTTGAATTATAGCAGCCACTGGTATTAGGACGGAAATTACGCAAGGAAAAAAGGGTGGTAAAATGGAAGGTTACGTAAACGAGTTTATTAACTATCTGGCGGTCGAGCGAGGGCTTGCCCAAAATACGTTAGAATCGTATGGGCGGGATTTGAGGCAGTTTCAGTCGTACTTGCAGAATGGACAACTGGATTTTCTAAAGGACTCTAGTCGCAACACCATCCTTGGCTATTTGAATAATCTTCAGACTAAAGGCAGAGCAGTATCGACAATCTCCAGGAATCTTGCTGCCATTAAATCGTTTTATCAATATATGGTAAGGGAAAGATATTTGGAAAAAGACCCGGCAGCCCATATGGAATCACCAAAACTTGAAAAAAAGCTGCCCAAGATTTTAACCATCACTGAAGTTGAGGAACTGTTGAAACAGCCCAATACCATCCAACCAACTGGGCTGCGGGACAAAGCCATGTTAGAACTTTTATACGCCACCGGAATACGGGTATCGGAACTTATATCACTCAATATTTCCGACATAAATTTGGATATGGGATATATAAAATGCTATGGCAAAGGTGCCAAGGAACGGATCGTGCCGCTAGGATCTATTGCCGCTAAATGCGTTCACGAATATATCAATAAAGGTCGCCCCAAGCTTGTCCGTACATATGAGGAGCCGGCATTATTTGTTAATCATCATGGTAATCGTCTTACCAGGCAGGGTTTTTGGAAGATTATCAAAAAGTACGCCCACGAAGCCAGTATCAAGAAAGAAATTACTCCGCATACTCTGCGCCACTCATTTGCCACCCACCTTTTGGAAAATGGAGCTGATTTGCGCTCCGTGCAGGAAATGTTGGGTCATGCCGACATTTCTACGACGCAAATTTATACGCATGTCACCAAGAACAGGTTGAAGGAAGTGTATGACAAAGCTCATCCTCGTGCATGATAATACCAACTTTTGCAGTAAGGAGAAATAATTTGTTCAAGCGAATTATTGTCATTGTTATGGACAGCGTGGGTGTTGGTGCTTTGCCGGATGCCGCCGAATATGGTGACCTGGGGACCGACACCATGGGAAATATAGCTCGCTCGCAAGGCGGGCTTTTTTTGCCGTCTCTGGAAAGATTGGGATTGGGAAAAATTGCAGCATTCGAGGGAATCAATTCACCTGATAAGCCGGCAGCTTGGTACGGTAAAATGGCTGAGATTGCTAAAGGCAAAGATACTACCACCGGGCATTGGGAAATGGTCGGCTGTCCGATTTTTCAGCCGTTACCGCTATATCCTGGCGGCTTTCCTGAAGATCTGATCGCAAACTTCACCGCTGTCACCGGCCGAAAGATACTTGGCAACAAAGCGGCCTCGGGAACAGAGATCATTCAGGAGTTGGGCGAGGACCATCTGCGGACAGGTTATCCGATTGTTTATACTTCCGCTGACAGCGTGCTGCAAATAGCAGCCCATGAAGAAGTAATTCCGCTGGATGAGCTTTACTCCATGGGTAAAATAGTACGGGAGAAAGTTTGTATCGGACGGCATGCAATGGGACGAGTAATTGTTAGACCGTTTATCGGCACAACAGGCCATTTTACCCGGACTGCCAATCGTCACGATTATAGTCTATTACCGCCAACAATCACGGTCCTGGACTTACTGAAAGAAGCCGGAAAAGCAGTAATCGGCGTTGGCAAAATTTCCGATATATTCGCCGGCAAGGGGATTACGGCTTCATATCCCACGAAGTCTAATGATCACGGTATGCGTACACTGCAAAATGTCATTAGCAGTGAAGTAACTGAAGGGTTGATTTTTGCCAATTTAGTGGAATTTGACAGTGTTTATGGACATCGCAACGATTGTCAGGGATATGCCTATGCCTTGCAACGATTTGACGGGCAACTGGAGTTATTGTTGCCGCTGCTTGCTGAAACCGATTTGTTGATTCTGACGGCAGATCACGGTTGTGATCCAACCACGGAAGGAACAGACCATACCAGGGAGTTTGTGCCGCTTCTGGTTTATAATAACGGTCGCCAGGGTGATAACCTCGGCATTAGGACAAGCTTCGCCGATATCGGCGCGACTATTGCCGAGAATTTTTCATTAAGATCTTTAGCTTATGGAAAAAGCTTTCTGGCCGATCTGACGAGGTGATGTTTGATGCGAATAGTTGATTTGATCGAAAAAAAACGGGATGGACAGGAACTCCAGGAAAGTGATATCACAGCTCTGGTGCGTGCTTTTACCGCTGATACTGTTCCGGATTATCAGATGGCGGCCTGGTTGATGGCGGTCTTTTTCCGTGGTCTTACTGACCGGGAAACAGCGGCACTGACTCTGGCAATGGCAAGTTCGGGGGAAACTCTGGATCTCAGCTCGGTACCGGGAATAAAAGTTGATAAACACAGTACCGGCGGAGTAGCCGATACAACAACCCTGGTATTGGCACCGCTGGTGGCTGCAGCCGGTGTTCCTGTAGCGAAAATGTCTGGACGGGGGCTTGGTTTTACTGGTGGTACTATTGATAAATTGGAATCAATACCTGGGTTTCGGACTACCCTCAGTCGACAGGAGTTTCTTGGTAATCTGCGGGAAATAAAGGTGGCAGTTATAGGACAGACACCCACAATTGCTCCCGCCGATGGAAAGATATACTCTCTTAGAGATGTCACAGCCACAGTGGAAAGCATTCCGCTGATTGCTTCCTCGATTATGAGCAAGAAGATCGCCGCCGGGGCTGATAAAATAGTGCTTGATGTGAAAATCGGCAGCGGCGCTTTCATGAAAAATATTGATGATGCTGTCAAATTGGCTCTCACCATGGTTCGGATCGGTGAACTGGTTGGGCGGCGCACCACAGCGGTAATCACCAGCATGCATGAACCGTTGGGCCGGGCTGTGGGCAACAGTCTGGAAGTGGAGGAAGCAATAGCCATTTTAGCCGGACATGGCGGGGCCGCAGAGCTTATTGATGTTTGTTTGTTTCTGGGTGCTCATATGCTCCTTGCGGGTGGGGTTGCCACCAATATTCCTTCTGGACAGGATCAATTGAAACAGATTCTGGATAGTAAGCAGGGATTGGTTAAATTTCGTGAGTTGATAGCAGCCCAAGACGGCAATACTGCTGTACTTGAGAACCCTGGCTTAATGCCAAAAGCCAGCGTAATCCAGCCTGTAGAAAGCAAGCAGACTGGTTATATTCAGTCCATTGATACTGCCCGCATCGGTTATAGCGCGATGTTACTGGGCGCTGGCCGAGAATATAAAGGCCAAGAGATAGATCTTGCCGCAGGACTGGTTATGAACTGTCGTATCGGAGATTATATCGAAAATAATTTGCCGCTGGTTTCACTGCATACTAATAACACTGCCAACCTTACTCTTGCTGCCGATAATGTCCGACAGGCGATCAAGATCGGCAAAGATCCTGTGAAGCGGCAACCGCTAATTCTTGGCACTGTTGATGATAATGGCGTGCACCTTAACGCAGAATAGCCAGGCTGGCGAGAAAGGCCCATCTGCTGCGTTGCTTACGTTCTGCATCATAGTCATATCAGCGCGTTTGACTTTGTGCAACTTGTTGCTACGATTATTGTGCGAGCGGTCTTTCCGCTCCAACGTACTTCCAGTACGATTCCGCTCCAGGCCTCGTCGCGCCTTGCATCTGGACCTTTCTCACCAGCCTTAAGTTTTATCACAAAATGCTTGGATTACGAACTCTCTGAAATAAGCCTCGATAAAATCGGGGCTTTTTTTTGCGTCCAGTAGCTGTATATTACTTTCATAGCTGCAATTTCCAGTGTAAGCTGATTTTATCTTGGATAACCTAAAACCAAAGAATGAAAGGGGTGTTCATTGATGAAGCGACTGCTTAATTGGATTTTGTTGACTTTGTTGTGGAGCGGGTTATTACTATGCGCAGCCGGCATATCCCCTGCTGCTGCCGCCCAGGTCCCAGCTTCACTGGAAACCACCGCCGAATCTGCTGTGCTGATTAATGGCAACGGCGATATTTTATATGAGAAAGACTGTCACAAAGAGTTGCCGCCAGCCAGTGTGACAAAAACGATGACCATGTTACTGGGGATTGAAGCGGTAGAGCAAGGACGAATAAAGCTGACTGACCAAGTATACACCAGTGAAAATGCCTGGCATCAGGGCGGTTCGCAGATTTGGCTTGAACCAGGGGAAGCAATGAGTGCTAAGGACTTATTGACGGCGATTGCCGTTGTCAGTGCAAATGATGCCGCAGTTGCCCTAATGGAATATATTTACGGCAGTGAATCAGCGGCCGTGGATGCAATGAATCAAAGGGCCCAGCAACTTGGCTTGAAGAACACTCACTTTGCCAATGTAAATGGGCTGCCTGCCCCCGAACATTATATGAGCGCTTATGATACCGCATTGATCGCCAAAGAAGCGGTTAAACACCCTTTGTATATGGAATTTTGCTCTATTAAGGAATACTGGCTCCGCGGCGGCAAGAACTGGCTGGTTAATACCAATAAGTTATTATGGTGGTATAGTGGCGCCGATGGTCTAAAAACCGGTTGGACGGAAGAAGCCCAGTACTGTTTTGCAGGGACAGCCAAACGCGATAATCTAAGACTTATTGCCGTGGTCTTTGCCACCCCAGAACCGCGTTCGCACCTCAGGGAAAGCATGAAGCTGCTGGATTGGGGATTTGCCAATTATTGCGCGGTGCCTATTGTGGCGAAAGGAAATTCTGTGGAAAAAGTACGAGTCTTTCGTGGCGTAGAGCAGGAAGTTCAGTTGGTGGCTAATAAGGAATTGACTCTAATTCTACCTAAAGGCAAGAATAAGGATATTCAGCAAAAAATTACGATATATCCAGATATCAAGGCTCCAGTAACTTTGGGTCAAAAATGTGGTGAACTGGTTGTAATACAAGCCGGAAAGGAATTAGGGAAGGTTGATCTTGTCGCCGAAAAAAGTGTGGATAAAGCAGGATTTTTCCAGGTATTCAGCAATATGTTAGACCGTTATTTCACCGTTCAATATTAAGTTAGACTTTATCAATTATATTCGATCTGAAATCAACGCAAGATACTCGATCATGACTCATAATTTAAAAAAGCTTAGGAAACTAGGCTTTTTTTGTTGTTTGTTCGTATTACCAGCAGGAAAAATTTACCTTTTATCGAAGCTATATGTAATGTCTGTAAATGGGAGGTAGTAAATTGAATATCAGCACAATTGTCAGACAAGGAGTATTAATAGTACGGCTCGACGGTGAACTAGACATGCATGTCGCCGATGAATTTCGGCGAAAGGTTGACGACGCGATAGATTCGAGCGGCGTAAAATATTTACTGCTTAATTTAAAAGGCGTGGCATTTATTGATAGTTCTGGCCTGGGAGTAATTTTAGGTCGCTATAAAAAAGTCACCTCACTTGGCGGCAAGGTTTTGGTAACTGGCATTAGACCACCGGTAGCGCGACTTTTCGAGTTTTCCGGTGTACAGAAAATCATTAAAATGTGTGCATCCGAGACGGAAGCGCTAGCGAACTTATAAGGAGGATAACCAATGGCAACCAGGAACCGAGTTAAAATGATTTTTCCCAGTAACAGTGAAAATGTCGGACTTGCCAGGATTACCGCTGCTGCTTTTGCTGCCCAGGTTGACCTGACGCTAAATGATATCGAAGAAATCAAAGTAGCAGTCTCTGAGGCGATTTCCAATTCAGTTATTCATGGGTATGGTGAACAGATGGGTGACATTGAATTTGAAATGGTGTTGACTGAAGACTGCCTGGAGTTTATTGTTATTGACTATGGGAGGGGAATAGCCGATATAGATTTGGCGCGCCAGCCTTCTTATTCCAGCGATCCAGAGCGCATGGGTCTGGGTTTTGTCTTTATGGAATCTTTTATGGATAAACTTCTCGTTGAGTCTGAGATCGGTAAAGGGACAACGGTCAAAATGACCAAAAATTATAGTATCGACCAGACGCATTAGGTGGCGGCCAATGCTTGATGATGCACTGTCTAAACAACTATTGGCAAAGGCGCGCGCTGGAGATCAGAGTGCTAAAGAATTCCTGCTGCAAAACAATCTTAATCTAGTCCGGAGTGTTGTCCATCGTTTTACTAACCGTGGCTATGAATGGGATGATTTATTTCAGATTGGTTGCATTGGTCTAATTAAGGCAATAGAGCGCTTTGACAGCGAATTTAATGTAAAATTTTCAACTTATGCCGTTCCAATGATTATCGGTGAAATACGCCGATTTTTGCGGGATGATAATCTGGTAAAGGTAAGTAGGCCGCTCAAAGAACTTGCTTACCGGGTACATAAAGCCCAGGAAAAATTACAGGGCATTCTGGGCAGAGAACCTACAATCAATGAAGTGGCAGCAGAGTTGTCCATTGAATCGCACGAAATAGTGGCGGCCCTGGAGGCGGTTCAACCTCCAGCATCGCTATATGACCAGTCATTTTTTGATGATGGCGATCCGATTCAAAGGCTGGATCAGATCAAGTATGATGACCAGCAGGAAAGTGGTTTTATTGATCAATTGGCCTTGCGAGAGGTTGTGTTAAGGTTGCCAGCGAGGGAAAGGCTTATAATCCAGCTACGCTATTTTGAGGATAAAACTCAGTCGGAGATAGCCGCAACTGTCGGATTATCGCAGGTGCAGGTCTCCAGGATTGAAAAGCAGGCGTTAAAGAAAATTCGTGATTTATTACAGACTTCTTAATAGTATGGAGTCTGTTTTTTTTATGGTGTAATTTGTCATACTAACTATGAGGTGAAAGGGAATGATTAAAGCAACAAGATTATATATGGCTATATTTTTGATTGCCTTACTGATTGTAGGCGGCGCGATAACCTGGTTGATTATATTAGCCAATTTTTCACAGAAGACTCCCATTGGAGCGACCCAAGTGTTATCAACTCAATTCGGTGGTAGTTTGGCATCCTCATTCATAATCTTCCGTTACTTACAAGGTGATCATCTGGCATAAAATCGCAAAAATGTCACACACTAATGGTGTACACACTATGATTACAAGGAGGCAAAATAATGGGAGTAGTTAAAGTAATTGAATTGGTCGGAACATCGCATCATAATTGGACCGACGCTGTAGACAATGCGGTTATGGAGGCTTCAAAATCGATTGATGACATCTTGGGAGTTGAGGTGACTAATTTCACCGCCAACATTGAAGATGGGCGAATTGCCGAATACAAGGCCGACGTTAAAGTTGCCTTTCAAGTCCACCTCTGAGTTATTTCAATCTGAAGGGTGCCGGTAACGGCACCCTTCAGATTGTCAAATTTATCATTGAGTCCAGGTTATTTCCATCTTGCTAGCGTTCCGTGATGAATGATTTTTATCAGACATGGCCACAATAAGTCAGGAGGTGATAGCTTTGTCAACCAGTAGTGGGTCTGGCAGTGAAAATAAGCCAAACTTCACTTGGCAGTATCAGACCAAGTTTGATAAAGTTAAGCCGAAGCCGCCGCTTGTGAAAAATTTACTATGGGCATTTATGGTCGGAGGATTGATTTGTACTATCGGACAGGCAATTCAAAACTTCGTTGTGGAGTTTGGATTTGGCAAACAAGAGGCGTCAGCGCTTACAGCCGCCGCAATGATTTTTCTCGGGGCGTTATTCACAGGTCTCGGGGTTTATGACGAATTAGGAAAAAGGGCCGGTGCCGGTTCTATAGTGCCGATTACTGGTTTTGCAAATTCCATAGTCGCGCCGGCAATGGAATTCAAACGAGAGGGTTATGTATTTGGCATCGGTGCCAAAATGTTTGTTATTGCCGGTCCGGTAATTGTGTATGGAACTGTCACCGCTGTTGTGGTTGGCTTTATATACTGGATGTTGCATTAGGAGGATTAATATTTGGATAAAAAACGCGGTGAGCAAAGTATTGTTTTTGGCAATCCACCGGTAATTACCTCTACCGCCGTGATCGGTGGCCCAATGGAAGGCAGTGGATTGCTGTCCGCATATTTTGATAAAGTAATGGAAGATAATATTGGAGATCAAAGCAGCTGGGAGAAGAGCGAATCTTACATGTTGGAGTGGGTAATAACCACTGCGATACAAAAAGCCAAGATTGCTCCACCGGAAATTGATTATATTCTTGCCGGCGATCTCTTGAACCAGCTGATGGCTACCCATTTTGCCGTACGCAGTGTCGGCAGGCCTTTTCTAGGGTTATACGGCGCATGTTCGACCATGGCACAGAGCCTTCTTGTCGGGGCGATGATTTTGGACGGAGGTTTCGGCAAAAATATTGTTGCTGCTGTTTCGAGTCACCACGACGCAGCAGAGAGACAGTACCGCTACCCAACAGAACTCGGGGTGCAAAGACCGCAGTTGGCACAATGGACTGTTACCGGGGCAGGGGCTGCGGTATTAGCTGCAACAGGTGATGGACCGAAAGTTACCGCCGCTACAATTGGTAAAATTGTCGACCCAGGATTACAGGACCCTAATGCAATGGGGCCGGCGATGGCTCCAGCTGCTGCTGACACGATGTGGCGACATTTCAAGGATCTTAATCGGCAACCGTCTTATTACGACATGATTTACAGTGGCGATTTAGGTACTATTGGAAAAACATTGTTGATACAACTGTTGGAAGAGAAGGGTATACCCCTGTCAGGAAATTATGAAGATTGTGGTTGCATGATTTATCAAGCTGAGCAGGATGTTCACGCCGGAGCCAGCGGCTGTGCCAGTTCGGCGTTGGTCTTATGCGGACAACTATATAAATTACTGCTGACTGGCCAATTACGCCGCATTCTTTTGGTAGGTACCGGAAGTTTGCACAGCACAACTTCCTACCAACAAAAAGAAACAATTCCTGGAATAGCTCATGCGGTTGCGATAGAAGTTTAAGGAGGAAAGTAGATGCAGGCATATGTAATGGCGTTTATCGTCGGCGGCTTAATTTGTGTTGCCGGACAGCTCTTGATGGATTTAACCCCGCTAACTCCAGCCCATGTGTTGGTGTTGTTCGTGGTCGTGGGCGGAATATTAAGCGGTCTTGGATTATATCAGCCACTGGTAGAACTTGCAGGCGCTGGAGCCACGATTCCTTTACCAGGATTTGGCCATGCTTTAGTCAGCGGCACGATCGAAGATATCAACAGATTTGGTTTTACAGGTATCTTCAGTGGTGCATTTCGTATGGCCGCCACCGGGATTACGGCAGCAATTTTCTTCGGGTTTATGATGTCGGTAATTTTTAATCCTAAAGGGTAGAAGGTATTTTGCAGCATGCTGATGGTCGATGTTGTTGGAATAATTGTCACAATCTGTCTGGTGGGTTTGCGCTATCCACATTACGTTTTATGCGCACTGATTATTAACGAGCTGGGCCGTGTTTTGACAACATTATTTCTGCATGGTAGGATCGAATCCATCGTTGCTTCAGGAGCCTTTGGAAGCACGACTGCTGAAGGTATCAAGAGTGGGGGACTTACCATTCTTATGATTTTCAGCGGTGCGATCGCCAATTATATAGTCAGTGCCGTCGCCGGTGGTGCTGCCTATGAAAAGACGGTCCGAATATTAGATCCTTTAGCTGCTGTCAAACATCCTTTTGCAATAGTAAATCTTCGGCTGGCAATATTAACTTTCTTAATTAATATTTGGCAATGTTTATAAAGTATTGAGGTGAGTTTATGATTAAACGATCAACTGGTCGAATAACACGGAATGATGAATACCGTAACACTAGAAGAGAACGGGAGAACACATCCCGGGAAAACTCCCTGAATAGTCGGTTAACAGCTGAACCAGACGTCAAGTCCAACGTAAATTCTGGCAATCAGATTGATACCGACAGTCTTATCGCTGATATGGCTAAAGGATTTGTTGCAGCTCAGAGCAAAATCAACGCATCAAGCAACGAAGACAATGGCGAGATGATAGAGTTGCTAACAAAAATTAGTCGGCAGCTCGAAAATATTCAGGAAGCAGGGTCTAAGAACCCGCAGCAGGTAAACTCACGAAATGCAGGCAGTTTTACGGGTGTGCAACAAGGCGACATGCAAAGAGGAGGCAATCAAACGCAGCAACAGCAGGCACTTCAATCAGGCAATCAAGGTGATGCCACAGCTGCAGGAGGCGGGATGCAACAACGTGGCCTTATGACGCAGCGACAGCAGTCGTCACCAGCAGATAGCCAAGCATCAGCAGGCAATCAAGGTGGAGCTGAGGCTACAGGCAACAATTCGGCTGGTGGGTTTATAACGCCGCAACAGCAGTCGTCACCAGCAGATAGCCAAGCATCAGCAGGCAATCAAGGTGGAGCCGAGGCTGCAGGTAACAATTCGGCTGGTGGACAATTCAAGGCTGCTCCTGTTCAGAATGCGGCGCAGTTATTAAATCAGGCGCAGTTCGAGTTGTCACAAGAACTTGAAGCAAGCCTGCAGAAACTGAAGCAGGTTATTGCCGATAGTGAGAATTTAGCCGGCCGAATCAGTACTTTGATTGGCAAGGAAAATAATTCGCAGTAATTGAGAGGTGGAAAATTTGTCGGAGAAAGTAAAAGTTATTTTGATTACCGACGGAGACCGTTGTGCTCAGCATGTTGTTGAAAATATTGCAGCAGAATTGAACCTCCGTTGTATTTCGGCATCAGCTGGCAATCCGACCCCGATTGAGGGTGCGGAAATAGTCGAGCTACTAAAGACTGTTCCACATGATCCGGTATTGGTAATGTTTGATGATCGTGGTCGCCGCGATAAGGGAAAGGGAGAAATAGCTCTGGAATATGTGGCCAGACACCCTGATATCGAAGTCTTAGGAGTTGTGGCGGTTGCATCAAATACAGTAGGCATCGAAGGTGTTGCAACTGATGCCTGTATTAACGTCAACGGCAATGTAGTTTATCACTCAGTAGATAAATATGGGCAGGATAGGGCTGGTGAAACTGACAAGCCGATTGTAAACGGCGATACGGTGGATGTTCTGAATACTCTGGAAGTGCCAGTGATTATTGGAGTCGGCGATATCGGTAAAATGGATAAGGCGGATGACATTCGCCGCGGTTCGCCGGTCACGCGAAAAGCCATAGTTGAGATACTGGAACGAAGTGGAATTCAACCTGGGCAAAATACCTTGCATTAATTCGGCACCTAAAGGTGAGTGTCTAGAAGGTAAAATCCCATTCACAGCTGTGAATGGGATTTTCTTTTGATGAATGCTGGGAGCATTTAGCAATACAATATATTTGCTACTATTATGGTATATACCAAAGAAACTAAATGATTATTATCATTCATCGCGATAGTGTTCACGAATGCGCCCAATGCTTTCATTCAAGTCGCCGATCTTTTCCGCTGCTGAACCAGCATTTTCAGCGTCTACGGCCTCCCGTAATTGTTTTATTGTGGAATGAGTCTCAGTAACTTCCCCCAAGATGCCAATCTGTTCCAAGGATGGTTTGATCTGCCCCCATGCGGAATCGAGTTCTTTAGCTTTTGTCGAGGTTTTAGGCCAATTGGTGGTTTCAAGATAAAAGCTGACATTACGGACTGCGTTACTAAGGCTGATGATATCTGCAACTGGAGAAAGTTTATAAGATTTGCCGACATCAACAACACTGGACATAAACTTGTTCAGATTCTCGTACCCTGCAGTCCGATCTTTTACTGCGACACTGGCCGAAAGCTCTGTCAGTGCGCTGTCGCCCTGGCTGACGCCTTTCATAGCACCAACAAGGGGTTTGGTTTCCTGCCAAGCTGTTCGCAGATTGGCAACTCCTGCCTCGGCTTCTACCCAGTTTTGTTTATTAATTCCGTCAAAAGTAGTAGCAGCGATAGCTTCCAGGTCATAAAGCTGCGTCGGGGCTACTGAGAATCGTTCTACCCAAGGAGGATTGGAATTGGTTTCAATGGGTGTTCCGGCAGGGCCAATTTCAGGTTTCCTGGCCGGCGATAGGCCACAGCCGGAAAGGATTGACAGAATAAGAATAAGTGTGGATATAAATAATTTTGATTTTTTTCTATTCATAATAAACCGCTACGCCCCCTTGAGCAATAGGTTGTCCGGCTGCCGGCAGATTATGCTTGTTACGGTGGGAGCCCTCGTATTTTGCAATTGTTGGTTTATCTAGTATAATTTATAAATACAGTTACACTAGGGCGATGAGCAAGGTGGAAGGGCTTTGCGGCGTTGGGCATACTAACCCTGTTATAATTTTGATCGGCAGAGTGCTTTTTCATCATCAGCGCTTGCCTATCCTTGGATAATATGCCAAAATGAAGAGGAACAAAATACTGATGAGTGAATAATTGATCGGCGGAAGATCTGCCGTTAAGGAGGATAATTAGTGTTTGATTTTGGTCCAGATATGGTGTTTCGCATTCCGGCGATGCTGATCGCATTGACGGTTCATGAATATGCTCACGCCAGGATGGCTGTGACGCTAGGCGATGATACACCCCGAATAGCAGGTAGACTCACCCTTAACCCCATTGCCCACCTGGACCCCGTAGGCCTCATTATGCTGTGGATTGCTCGCATTGGCTGGGCTAAACCCGTTCCAGTTAACCCCTATAATTTACGTAACGGACGCAATGGGATGCTAATGGTGTCTCTGGCCGGCCCTGCCACAAATTTGGTTACAGCCTTAATAGCCCTTATTTTAGTGAGTATTCTAGAGCGGTTTAATGTTTCGAATGATTATGTCCAGAACATTTTAACACTGACATATGTTTATAATCTGATGTTTGCGGTTTTCAATATGATACCGATTCCGCCACTGGATGGTGCAAAGATCGTTAGCACTCTGTTGCCCAGCCAGCAGGCCTATTCATTTGAACGCATAGCGCCATACAGTATTTTCATTTTAATCGGATTGATGTACATTGGATTAATCGGAAAGATTATCTATCCGATAGTAGGCTTTATCGACGTTATTTTCAGTTCCATCGTATCATTTATTATCTAACAGGGGGAATTATTATGAGCAAAGGACGCATCTTCAGCGGCATGCAACCGTCTGGCAAATTTCATCTTGGCAATTATCTCGGCGCGCTGGATAACTGGATAAAATTACAGCACGAGTATGACTGCGTTTTCTCGATTGTCGATTGGCACGCACTGACTTCGTCGTATGAAGATCCAAGTAAATTGCAGGAAAATATTTACGACATGGCCATAGACTGGCTGGCTGCTGGACTTGATCCTGATAAAAACATCATCTTCGTTCAATCTCAGGTTAAGGAACACGCAGAATTGCACTTATTATTGTCGATGATTACTCCACTGGGTTGGCTGGAAAGAGTGCCATCCTATAAAGACAAGCTTCAGCAACTGGGAGCTATGGGTAAAGAGATAAACACCTATGGTTTTCTCGGCTATCCTGAGCTAATGACCGCCGATATAATCTTGTACAAAGCAGATACCGTCCCAGTCGGGGAGGATCAGATACCCCATGTCGAGTTGACTCGGGAGATTGCCCGGAGATTCAATAATTTGTACAAGCCGATATTCCCCGAACCGCAGGCTATCCTAAGTAAGTCGGCCTTACTACCAGGGATTGATGGTCGAAAAATGAGTAAATCTTACGGGAATGATATTCCCTATGCGGCTCCGCCAGATGAACTGCGCGCCAGGGTGCGGCAGATGATCACCGATCCGCAGCGGGTCAAAAGGACCGACAAAGGCGACCCTGCTGTTTGTACAGTTTATACTTTTCATAAGATTTTCAACCTGGCGGAGACGGTGGAAATCGCCGGACAGTGTCAGAGTGCAGGAATAGGCTGTGTGGACTGCAAGAAGCGGTTGGCAGAGCGAATGGTGAATAGTCTGGCAGATATATATATCAAGCGCGCCGAACTTGAATCAAACCCCGGCCGAGTCAAGGAAATTTTGGCCTATGGCGCCGAAAGGGCCCGCAAAGTTGCTGCTGCTACCATGCAGGAAGTTCGCGCCGCCATGAATTTATAATTAATGGACGACTATAAAATAAAGCTGGAATCATTTGAAGGTCCAATAGCGTTGCTAATGCACGTTATCGAAAAAAATCAGGTAGATATTTATGACATTCCCATTGCGGTGGTAACTGAGCAATACCTGGCCTACATCAGGGCAATGGAAAAATTCAATATCGATATCGCTAGTGAATTTTTGGTGATGGCAGCGACTCTTTTGCAGATAAAGTCGCGCTTACTTCTGCCCAAACCGCCTGCAATGGAGCAATTGACTGAAGAAGTCGATCCCCGTCTGGAATTGGTGGAACGGCTGCTCGAATACCGACGGTACAAGCATGCTGCCGGTTTACTCGAAACCTTGCTGCACCAAAGAGAAAAACTATTTTCCCGGCCACCACGTGATTTTGGTACAAGGCTGGTTCTGCCTGATGGGTTAAAACTGGACGATCTCATTGAGGCTTTTGCAGCAGTATGGGAAAGTGTTGTTGATGAGTTCACCTTCATTGCCAGAGAAGAAATCAGTGTGCAGGATAAGATGCAGGACATTCTGCAACTGCTGCGTAAACATAACGGACGGATGGAATTCAATCAGACTATTATTCGCAGCGGCTCCCGCGTCGAACTGGTTACCGCTTTTTTAGCAATGCTTGAGCTCATTAGGTTGAGGCGGGTCCGCATCAAACAAGACAATAGTTTTGGACCAATTTTCCTTATGATGGGAGAGGTTGTGCAGTAATGTTTTACCGTCACCTGAAGGGGCATATAGAGGCGCTATTATTTGCCAACGGCAATCCGATCTCCGCCGATAAATTTGCTGAAATCCTGGAGATCGACAGGGAAAATGTTTCACTGCTGCTGGAAGAACTGAAGCAGGACATGGCCAATTCCGAGCGGGGGTTGACGATCTGCGAGGTGGCAGACGGTTATCAATTGTGCAGCAAACCCGAACTGGTGGATATTATTGGACGGCTAGTGGATGTCCATGAAGCCAGGCTATCACAGGCGGCCATGGAAACTTTGGCCATCATCGCTTTCAAACAGCCGGTCACGCGCCTGGAGATGGAAAATATCCGCGGGGTCAAGGTGGACGGCGTGGTGTCTACTTTGTCAGATCGCGGGCTAATTCATGAAGTCGGTCGCAAAGATGCTATAGGCAGACCAATATTATACGGTACAACTGACGAATTTTTAAAATGTTTTGGCCTCAAGAACCTTGATGAGTTACCAAATCTTGCAGAATTTATCGACAACAATGAAAAGCCCTGAACAACAGGGCTTTTTTCTTTGCCTTTTTCAGCGGCCTGAGTTACAGAGTTGACAGCTTGGCGTTTAAAAAGATGCATGATTTACCAGCATTTACGCCAGAATAGTAGCAGCATGACAGAAGGAGGCGGGGAAGTTGAATATCGGGCTGACTGTGCTACTAGCGGCTGTTCTGTTAGGTTATACTTTCTCCCGCATAAAAATACGAATTTGCTTACAATATCACCGCCAAGGGATTGACGATCTTTTGTCGGTGGATGTCTATTTACTTAACAGGTTACTAGCGTATCGTATTGAAGTCCCTGTCATTAAGCTGACAAAAGACAGTGGACAGTCAAAAAGAGATGAGAAATCTGAATTGACCAAGCCAGACGTAGATAATCACGCCGAGAATGAAGATAAGTATGTTGTTAACCCTGTGGATATTTATTTGCACCACCCTAAGAAATGGCGTCAGATAGTCCATGAAATCAAATATTTTATCAGGGTATACCGAAAATTTGCCCGACACTTGCAGCGTAATATGACCTGCGAAAAATTCTACTGGCGAACCAGGTTCGGCAATGACGATGCGGCCTTAACCAGTATGATAGTTGGCGCGTTCTGGGCTATAAAAAGTGAGATACTTGTTTTGCTAAGAAGGCGGTTAAAATTTGTGGCCCGGCCAGAGATAAAAGTTACTCCGGTTTATAACGGCGCGGCGTTTGAGGTTTCGTTTCAGTGTATATTCGCGATTAGAGTTGGCAATGTTATTAATGCGATGTTCAGTCTGGTTAATTTTCCGCGGAAGGAGGTAAAATGCAGTGAGCGATCATCCGATCCAAGGTTTGATGAAGACCGCAATGGAAAGCATTAAAGGTATGGTTGACGTTAATACCATAGTTGGTGACGCTGTTGAAGCAAGTGATGGAACAGTAATCATTCCCATTTCCAGGGTAACCTTTGGGTTTGCCGCCGGTGGAGGTGATTATGAACCTGACACTGAGGTAAGCCAGGGAATTCATCCTTTTGGCGGTGGAAGCGGCGCCGGTGTTAGCGTTAGGCCTGTGGGCTTTTTGGTATGTTCACCAACTAACGGCATCAGGTTTATGCCTGTTGAAGGAAATCTGATATATGACCGATTACTAGACACTGTTCCACAAGTATTATCCAAGGTTCAGGAGTTATTAAACTATCACCACGACGATGACCGGCTAGAATCTGTGGCAGAAAATGGGCATATTAACACGGTAAACCACCACCAGCAAACATTGTAGGAATTCCTAGCTGCTTAGGAAAAATTACCATGAACAGTTTTCGAGTTTATAAAAGTTTAAAATGCGACAAATTTGTTAATTGTATCAAAAATTTGAAACCGCACATAGCTGTGCGGTTTTTAAAATATACTCTACTATTCAGGAACTGAAATCGTCCAGCTTATCTTTGATTTGGCTGGCGTGTAACCCCTCGGCTTCGGCAAAATGTTTGAACATTTTCGCCACTTCAGGGTCGTCTACTTTCTGAGCAAAGGTTTGATAGTCGCGCACAAGTTCCTGCTTTTGCACTAAAGTTGTACGTAATGCAGCCTTAATATCGAGCATTTGCATGATATCACCTCCTTAAACTGAGATTATCATACCCCTGGCCGGTGAAAATCATGTATGACGGTTTTGACGATTGGGTAAAACATAAGTATAATATAAATTGTCTTGCCATGAATTTTGGGGAAAGGGATGTTCATGTTAAAAAAGATAGTATTTATAATAATGGTTTGCATATTAATATTGCCAAGCTATGCATTAGCTGACAATGACGCGCCTGATGTTACAGCGAAGTCTGCAATTATTATGGAAGCGTCTACCGGCAAGGTGCTATATGCCAAAAATGCCGAGGAAAGACGCTATCCGGCAAGTACGACAAAAATGATGACACTAATAGTCGCATTAGAACATGGGAATATGGATGACCTGGTGCCAGTCAGTGACAACGCTGCCAACACGGAAGGCTCATCACTGTCTTTGGTTGCCGGCGAAAAAATGAAACTACTGGACATGTTAACTGGTATGATGATGATTTCAGGCAATGATGCCACGGTGGCGGTTGCTGAATATATTGCCGGCTCAGTGCCGAAGTTCGCTCAGATGATGACTGAAAAAGCTAAAGCTATTGGGGCGAACGACACCAATTTCTCCAACTCCAGCGGGCTACCTGATCCTAACCATTATTCTACAGCTGCTGATCTGGCAAAGATTGCCGCTTATGGCTACAAGAATCCTTTGTTTACTAAGATCGTCAGTACCGAACATGTGGTGCTGCCCTCGCCGGATAAAGACCAAGTCCGTGACCTTTACAATGAAAACCGGTTACTCTGGTTATATGACGGTGGTAATGGCGTAAAAACCGGTTATACCGACGCGGCAGGACGCTGTTTGGTATCTGGCGCAAAACGCAATGGTATTCAGTTGGTTGTTGTTGTACTCGACAGTGATTGCATGTGGGATGACTCAATGAAGCTCTTGGACTACGGGTTTAGCCGGATGCGACCGGTAAAACTTTTGGGGCAGGGCAGTATATTGAAGACGGTGCATGTTGACGACGGTACGACAGATACTGTACGTCTTATTACCACCCAAGATGTTTGCATTCCAGTTTCAGATGATGACAATGCTAAATTTACTACATCAGTAATTGCTCCCAACCGGATCGATGCCCCTGTAGTCGCCGGGCAAAAGATCGGAATGATCAAAACATATTACGGAAACACCGAGATTGCCTCAGTTGATCTTGTGGCCGCTGATCAAGCGGATCGCAAAACCTTTTTTGGGCTTGTCTGGGGATCACTTTGGAGCTTCTTTACCTTTATTCTGAAGAATCTTGCTTGATAAGGAATTCATAGTCTATGTGAAAAAGGCCGCATATCACGGTCTTTTTTTGGTGTGTCATAAAGTAGATGCCTGTAAAGTATAACGAATGGGTGTATATTAGTAATTCACAGAGTACCCTACTGATGAAAAGTACATATTGGTATGTTGATAGCAGTACAAATTATTATGGGCGCTATATATATTATAAAGTCATAACAAACACCTATTCAACAACTACGCTGGCTGGAGTATAGTATCCGCCTTTAAAATGATGTTACAGAGTTCTAGTCTGGATGGCAACATCATACCTTCTCGGTAAGGGAGGGGAGGCAGATGATTAATCTAATTTGGATGTTGTTAATCGCTGTCGGAGTGGTTTATGCAGGATTTAACGGCAGGATTGATCAAGTAACTCAAAGCACAATTCAGGCTGCTGAAAGCGCTGTATTATTATCATTTAAATTAACCGGAGTAATGTGCTTATGGCTTGGGATAATGAAGATCGCCGAAAAGGCGGGGTTGGTAAAAGTTATCTCTTTAGTTGTCGGCCCTGTGATACGCTTCGTTTTTCCCAGCATACCGCGCCAGCATCCGGCAATGGGCGCTATTATCCTTACTATCAGTGCCAATATGTTAGGCTTGGGCAACGCAGTAACACCTCTCGGCATTAAAGCTATGCAACAATTGCAAACCTTGAATCCTGACAAAGAAACGGCATCTCCGGCTATGTGCACCTTGCTGGCACTTTGTACTACCGGCTTAACCTTCGTTCCTGCTACAATCATCGCTCTGAGGGCTGCCGCCGGTTCGATCCGTCCGGCAGAAATAGTCGGTGCTACTGTGGTAGTCAGTCTACTGGCGACGGTGGTGGTGTTGATTGCTGATCGCTTGTGTCGGGCGGTATTTTATTCTCGAGGCAGGTGCTAGATAATATGTTTGCTGAAGTTTGCGAAGTATTGTCGGTGTGGGCCATCCCGTTTTTACTCTTGGTTATACCAGTAGTTGGATATATTAGGAGAGTAAGGGTGTACGAAGCATTCGTCGAAGGGGCGGCCGAAGGATTTCAGACCTCAATACGGCTAATGCCGTATTTGGTGGCGATGATGGTTGCTGTCAGTATTTTTAGGGTATCGGGAGCTCTCGATGATGGAGTTGCTTTTCTACAACCAGTGCTGACGATGCTGGGAGTGCCTGCTGCCTTGGTCCCGCTGGCAGTTATGCGTCCGCTCTCCGGTACAGGCGCTTTGGGACTTACCACTGAAATACTGCATACTGCCGGCCCGGATTCACTTATCGGCAGGATGGCCTCAACAGTATTGGCGGGAACTGACACTACATTTTATATTTTGACGGTATACTTTGGTGCAGTTGGTGTACGCAACCCTCGCTATTCATTAGCGGTCGGACTGCTAGGAGATATAACCGGATTTTTTGCAGCGGTTTATGTTTGCCGGCTGTTATTTACTTAGCAAATAAAATATACTGGCTGCCTAGTCTAGGCAGTCAGTATATTTTTTGACGTCAGTGGCACATCACTCTGGGGGGAATAAACTGTAATTAAGTACATTAGTGCGATGGGGGGACGCGAATGATCAAGGTAGTGATTGCCGGAGGCGGATGGGCCGGATGTGGCGCGGCTATTGCAGCCGCAAAAGCAGGCGCCCAAGTTTTGTTGCTGGAACGCACAGATATGTTGCTCGGCACTGGACTTGTCGGGGGAATCTTCCGCAACAACGGCCGTTACACCGCGGCGGAAGAGGCAATAGCCATGGGAGGCGGCGATTTATTTGTCGCGATGGATGCCAATAGCCGGCACAAAGGAATAAGTTTTCCGGGACACAACCATGCATCTTTATATGACGTAAATACAATGGAGCCACTTGTAAGAAAAGTTTTGCAAAACTACGGAATTACAATTAAAACCCAAACAAGAGTAGTTGATGTGCAAAAATACGGTAAAAAAGTTCAGGCGATCATACTTGACGGAGGCGAAGTCATTAATGGCGATGTCTTTGTTGATACAACAGGAACGGCAGGACCAATGGGCAATTGTCTCAAGTATGGAAACGGCTGCTCTATGTGCATCTTACGTTGTCCGTCATTTGGTCCGCGCGTTAGCCTGGTTGCCCGTGCCCAGGTGAAGGAAGTCATGGGGTTAAAAGCTGATGGATCGTTTGGTGCAATGAGTGGTTCCTGTAAGTTAAATAAGGATTCCATCAGTCAGGAAATTCGGGAAAAATTAGAAACCAACGGAGTTGTTGTCATTCCCGTGCCTGAGAACCTGATAAGAACCGGCACTTTGAATAAAAAGGCCTGTTCGCAGTATGCTATTGCTGAGTATGCTGCTAATCTGGTGTTGCTTGATACCGGACACTGCAAATTGATGACACCCCACTTCCCGTTGGATGATCTGCGAGCCATTCCTGGATTGGAGAACGCCAGGTATGAGGATCCCCATGCCGGGAGTCAGGGAAATTCCGTACGCTATCTGGGAATAGCGCCGTGTGATAATACCCTCAAGGTCGAAGGCGTAGAAAACTTGTTTTGCGCCGGAGAAAAAGCTGGAGTTTTTGTCGGCCACACCGAAGCGGTGGTGACGGGTTTGCTGGCAGGCCATAATGCTGTTCGCTATTGTCTCGACATGAAATACCTTGAATTGCCACGTTCACTGGCAACCGGAGATATTATCGCTTTTGTTCATGAGCAAATGGCCAATAGTGACGGACTCAAGCTCCGCTATACTTTTTCCGGATCGGTTTATTTTGAACGAATGAAGGTCAGATCATTATATTCCAGCGACCGAAATCAGATTGGTGAGAGGGTGGCCCAGTGCAATCTTACCGATGTTTATGGCCGTTGTCTGGTCTAAGGAGGAGGGTATAATATGCTCCGAAAATTAGCGCCGAGTTGTATTGACATTAATTCCGCCTATTGCCCTTGTATGTTGGCGGATACTAATAATTGCAACGTTTGCAGCCAGCTTAGTGGCAAAGACCTTTGCGAGTGCAATTGGAGCGGTTTATGTATATTGTATGAAAGACAGTGGCAGGATAAAGCCAAATCCTGTCGTAGTGAACTTCCGAATTTAAGGCAGGAAAGCGACAGCTCTATTACCAGACGGGAGTTAATAGCTCCCGAAACATATTTGCTGGAGTTTGCGGTCTCCGATGAACTTGCTCAGGAACTCAAGAAAACCGGGGCGTTTGTTTTTTTGCGCCGACAGGATGATCCGCAATATTTTCATTTTCCCGTCGGTGTTATGAAGGTCAGCCAAAATACCATTCAGGTAGTAATCGAAGCGGTGGGGCCAAAATCGAAACGGTTGCTGACAGCAGACCTCATTACAGTGCGGGGACCGTATTATAATGGAGTATTTGGGCAACCCTGGATTGATAATATTACTTGTGGTACAATATTATTGATTGCCGGCGGCATGGGCCAACCTCCAGCTTTACCAATTGCTGCTAAACTCAGGGCCAACGACAATGAGGTTATCGCTGTGCTGGCTCCGGGAAAAATCGGCAAGATTTTTATCGATAGTGAACTACGGGAAATGGGAGTAACGGTGTATTGCATCGATTCCATGCGCCGTAGCGGTCTCAATGAATTGAGGCAGTGGTTCGATGCTGATGGCCTGCCGGATCTTCTGGTCAGTGCCGGCCCTGATGAGCAGCATCACGCGGCGATTGCCGCGATGCAGGCGGCAGGCGTCAACTTGCCGATGGCAGCCACCAACAATGCCACAATGTGTTGCGGCGAAGGAATATGTGGCAGCTGTGAATGTCTAACCAAGGACAGCCGTACCATAAGGGTCTGCAAAATACAGACGGATTTTATACAACTGGGGCGAATAGACCCACAGTAGAAATTAAGGTGTGATGATATTATGATGGAACGGTTGCAGAAAGTGATAAGTCAGGCAGGTGTGGCCTCCCGGCGGCATGCCGAAAAGTTAATCACCGACAGGCGAGTGTCGGTAAACGGCAAAATTGTAGCAGAACTCGGGACCAAAGTGGACCCCGCCCGGGATGTGGTCGCCGTGGACAACGAACCATTGACAAGAGAAAAGAAATACTACTGTCTGTTATATAAGCCACGAGGTATGGTGACTACCCTGAGCGACCCTGAGGGACGGCGGACTGTGGCCACACTGGTTGCTGACGTTCCGGCCAGACTCTACCCTGTCGGCCGCCTCGACTATAATACCGAAGGGGTGCTGTTGCTTACCAATGACGGACCGTTAACCAACCTTCTGACCCATCCCAGTCATAATATCCTAAAAACCTATATCGCAGAAGTGGTCGGCCGCCCGGCAGAAGATAATCTTGATAAATTACGGATCGGTATTAATTTATCAGATGGTGTGACTGCGCCGGCAAAGATTAAAATAATGAAATACGATCATGAAAATGATACCACCAAAATAGAAATAATAATATCCGAGGGACGGAACAGACAAGTACGCCGTATGTGTGAAGCTATCGGCCATCCAGTAAATAAATTAAAACGGGTAAAATTCGCGTTTTTGACCTTGGAGGGCTTACGGCGTGGTCGATATCGCCATTTATCTCTTGATGAAGTAAGCGAATTGAAACAGCTGGCCAACCCTGTTGACAAGGCAGACCGTTGATAAACCCCCATCTGCGTCGTTGCTCCTCAAAGTGCTTGCTAGCGTACACCGGTACGCGTCGGTCGATCACTTGCCATCCTTGGCGTGATCGACACTAGGTCATCCATGACCGTCGCAGCGAACTTTTCCGGGCGGCTCGCACACGGTTCGTGAGAATTTCGCCTACAGCAATGTACGCTCATAAAACTGATGAAATCAGAACGTGCATCTGGGGATTTCTAAACGGCCTGGGCTTATCTACATTCTGACTACGAGCCAACCCTAAAGATCAATTGATTTCAGCTCGGTGGTTGACGGGAAATCCCGGACTGCGGAGCTGATTTACTATTAAACAAAGTCACTAGCGTCGGATAAGGAAGGGATCGGATGAAACGGATATTAATCATTGGCGGCGGGGCCGCTGGGATGATGGCGGCGATCAGTGTTGTTCGTCATGGGGGACAGGCAGTTATTCTGGAAAAAATGCCGGCACTGGGCAGAAAGATGTTAATCACCGGCAAAGGCCGCTGCAATATTACCAATGATTGCGATCGCGCCACCTTCATAAGCAATATGCCGGGAAACGGACAATTTTTGTATAGCGCTCTGGACGCTTTATCTCAGCAAGATTTAATCGAATTACTGGACGAATGGGGAGTTTCCACTAAAACGGAAAGAGGCGGCCGTGTATTTCCGGTAAGCGATCGCGCCGTAGACGTTGTCACTGCCTTTGAACATGCCCTGAAAAGGCTTGGAGTTGAAGTAAGAACAGCGGAAACTGTGGGGCAGCTTACCGTACAGAATGGACGGGCGGTAGGAGCAGTCAGCAAACAAGGGCACGTTTATGAGGCTGATGGCGTTATTCTTACCTGCGGTGGCGCTTCATACCCTGCTACCGGCTCCTCTGGCGACGGATATCGGCTGGCAGCTGCAGTTGGACACACCATCATTCCGTTGAAGCCGTCATTGGTGCCACTTGAGGTAGCGGAAGAGTGGATCGTGGAACTACAGGGCTTGTCGCTGAAAAACGTCACTGCTACGGTTATTTCCGCAGGGGCTCAAGTGGCAAGCGATTTCGGCGAACTACTGTTTACCCATTATGGACTTTCCGGGCCGATAATCTTATCGCTCAGTAATAAGGTTTCCGAACTGCGTCAACAGTTGCCAAAAGAGGAAGTATTACTTGAAATTAACCTCAAGCCTGCCTTGTCTGCTGAACAATTGGACAAGCGACTGCAGCGTGATTTTAGCCTGTTCGCCCGCAAACAATTTAAAAATTCGTTAAAAGATCTTTTGCCCTCCAAATTGATTGATCCGATCATTGACTTGTCGCATATCGATCCCGACAAACCAGTACATCAGGTGACCAAAGAAGAACGCCTACGCCTGGCAAATCTTTTGCAGCACCTGTCTTTCACTATTTCTGGCACCAGACCGCTCAGCGAAGCGATTGTCACCGCTGGTGGCGTTAACACCAAGGAAATTAATCCCAAGACCATGGAATCGCGTCTAATTTCGGGATTATACTTTGCCGGCGAAGTAATCGATATCGACGGCTATACCGGAGGCTTCAACCTGCAGGCGGCATTTTCAACTGGGTATGTTGCCGGTCGCTCCGCGGCTGAAAAAGAATAGGAATGGAAAAGATTGAGAAAACTATGAGTAAAATTATTGTTAGGAGGACCTCAGATTGCGTCACCGTGCTAAATCGGCGTTTTTTGATTATTGGGAAAAACCGCTGCTTTATCTGGCCGTAAGCTGCGGTGTTTTGTTGTTTGTCGCCCAAATACTCCTATATAAAGATTCTACCCGTCAGTATCTTTCCTGGGTGGATAAGCTTGAAGGACAGACGGTATTACTTGATACCCCTGGTGCCCACACCAATCCTGTGACCATTGTCGACAATTCGCCAGTAGCTGAGCCACTGCAGGTTATCCGGGAGCATCGAACAATCACGGTAAAGATGCTTTCACCGGCAAAAAGGGATGGAGTATATCTGACAGTCAACGGGGAAACAGCCGGCGATTTTAAACAAGGTGAAGTCGATCTTACAGTTTACGAAGGGGATTATCTTGAAATCGACGCCAGTTTCTTGCATGAAAAAGGCGTTTTTATTGTCGCTGGGGCTGGTCTGGCCTCACCGGTTGATGGGATAATGCTGGAAGGCAAAGAAACAAAAATACCAGTTGGTCAGGTGAAATTTAAAACTGAATAAAACTGGAAGGAATATGGCGTTGTAACAAGAATTTATAAGGTTATAGCAAATTCAGCCAATAGGTGCCTATACGGTGGAGGATTTTAATGATTATCATGATGGCTGCGCCCACTGAGGAAGAGCTTAACCGCGTCCTTACAAAAATCCGCCAGCAGGGATTATTGCCTCACTGCATTATCAATGGTGATAAGACCGTTATCACCGCCAGTGGTGATGTGGCCTCGATCAACTGTGAGCAATTCGAACGTTTGGCTGGAGTGATAAAGGTTGTTCCGGTTCTTACCCCTTACAAGCTGGTTAGCCGGAGCTTTCATGCCGAGAATACATTAGTAAGAGTGGGTTCTGCGGTCTTCGGGGGACAGGTGACGCCGATTATCGCCGGCCCCTGCGCCATCGAAAGTTACGACCAGCTGGAAGCAACAGCTATAGCTGTTAAGGCCGCCGGAGCAGCGGTCTTACGTGGTGGAGCTTATAAACCGCGAACATCACCGTATAGCTTTCAAGGATTGGAAAAAGAAGGCTTACGGCTGCTTGCAGAGGTAAGTGCAAAAGTCGGTCTGCCGACCGTATCTGAGGTCACTGATCCCCGGGAAGTGGAGTCTGTTGCCGCCCATGTGGATATGTTGCAGATCGGCGCCCGCAATATGCAAAATTTTGTTTTGCTCAAAGAGATTGCCCAGTCTCAAAAACCTGTGCTTTTAAAACGGGGAATGGCGGCAACGGTGGAAGAATGGCTAATGGCCGCAGAGTATATTGCTTCCGGCGGAAACCAGTCAGTTGTACTCTGTGAACGCGGTATCCGAACATTCGAAACAGCTACCCGCAATACTTTGGATATTAATGCTGTGCCGCTGATAAAAATACTTAGTCATTTGCCGGTAATTGTCGATCCCAGCCATGGGACCGGAGACTGGAGGCTGGTGAGTCCCATTGCCAAGGCGGCACTGGCGGCTGGAGCCGACGGGTTGATTATTGAAGTTCATCCCTGTCCTGAAGAAGCTGTTTCTGATGGACCACAGTCTTTGACTTTGGAAAACTTCCGCCAGCTAATGCCGGAGCTTGCGGTTCTAGCTCAAGCTGTAGGGCGTAGAATCATTTTAAAAACTGACGAGGTAAACTATGAATCAAATCATTAAACCACTAACCACTCGATTAAATGGCATTGTCGATATTCCCGGCGACAAGTCCGTATCTCATCGCTCAGTCATGCTTGCCGGGCTGTCTTCAACCGCCGTAAAGATCACGAATTTCTTACCGTCAGCAGATTGCTGGTCCACGGTTAACTGTATGCGCACGATGGGTGTAAAGGTGGATCAGACAGCCGAGAATGAGCTGACTGTTAAAGGCAACGGATTATACGGACTGACAGAGCCGGGGGATGTTTTAGACGCTGGAAACTCCGGTACGACGATGCGCCTGCTGACGGGAATTTTGGTTGGGCAGCCATTTTTTACGGTGCTGACAGGTGACAGCTCATTGCGTCGGCGACCGATGGCTCGGGTAATTACTCCGCTGACCAAAATGGGCTGTATAATTCATGGACGTGACAATTCCCGTTATGCTCCGTTAGCCATTATACCGAGCAAAGACATTCACGGCATCGAATACACAATGCCGGTTGCCAGTGCCCAGGTTAAATCGGCCATACTGCTAGCTGGGATGTTTGCAGACGGTCCGACGATCATTACTGAGCCCTACTTGTCCCGCGACCATAGCGAAAAGATGCTTGCTACCTTCGGGGTAGGCATAGAGCGAAGCGGGCTTTCGGTAAAACTTAATCCCGTAACCGAACTGACTGCCCCACCGCTTATTGAAGTTCCGGGAGACATCAGTTCAGCAGCATTTTGGCTGGTGGCAGCCACGATTATTCCCGGGAGCCGGCTGCGCCTTCGCAATGTAGGCGTCAATCCAACACGGACCGGGATAATTGACATTATGTTGCGGATGGGCGCCAATATAACACTAGACAATCTCCGGCAGACAGGGCATGAACCAATCGCCGACTTATTAGTAGAATCTGCTGAATTGACTGCAGCAACAATTGAACCTGAGATGATTCCCCGATTGGTTGACGAAATTCCAGTGTTGGCGGTTGCGGCGCTTTTTGCCAAAGGCACTACCATTATTCGCGGCGCGGAAGAGCTACGGATAAAAGAGACCGATCGCTTAAAAGCTATAACTCTGGAACTGGCTAAAATGGGAGCTAATATTACTGAAACTGCTGATGGTTTGATTATCAATGGACAGCAATCGCTTACAGCGGCAGTCTGTCACTCCCACGACGATCATCGCATGGCCATGTCTTTGGCTATTGCCGGACTGGCGTCACAGGGCGTGGAGATAACTCAACCGGAATGTGTTGATATCTCCTACCCCAATTTTTTTGCCGAACTCAATACATTACGACAAAGTTGATTTATCGGAGGAACAATGAAGAAACTGATTATTGCCATCGACGGGCCTGCCGGAGCAGGCAAAAGCACTGTTGCCCGCCTGGTGGCCGAACAACTGGGCTACATATATCTTGACACAGGGGCGATGTACCGGGCGGTTACCTGGGAAGTCATGCGGCAATGCATTGACATTGGCGATGCTGCTACAATCACCAGCCTGGCCCTCAACCTGCCGTTAAAGTTGCATTATCAATACGGCAAAACGCTGGTGAAAATTGCTGATGCTGATATTACTGAATCTATCCGTACACCTGAGGTATCGCGGCTAGTGTCTGAGGTGGCCAAGATAGCAGGTGTGAGGGAAGCCATGGTCAACCTGCAGCGCCAAATGGCCAGCGTAGGTGGAGCCGTTCTGGATGGTCGCGACATTGGCACACATGTTTTGCCGAACGCCGACATAAAAATATTTCTGACAGCCTCAATCGAAGAGCGGGCCAAACGACGCTGGCTCGAACTATCGGCCAAAGGCTATGAAATGAGTTTGGCTGAACTACAGGAAGAGATTGGCTGTCGTGACAAGATGGATTGCGAGCGCGAGATAGCACCGTTAATTCAGGCGGAGGACGCGACGTTCGTTGATACTACCGGGTTGTCCATCGCCGAGGCGGTAGAATTGATTATTAAATTGTGCGAGGTGAAGGCAAATGTTGTATAACATTGTCCATTTGCTGCTCGGCCAGTTTTTGCGAGTAGTTTTTCGTCTGCGCGCCATAAACCCCGAAAATGTTCCAGCAGGCAGCGGCGTGGTTATCGCTGCCAATCATATTAGTCTTTGGGACCCGCCAGTTATCGGCTGCGGACTGCCGGTGAGCCGGCAAGTGCATATGATGGCCAAAGAAGAACTTTTTGCCATACCGGTTTTCGGCTGGGTTATCAGTCATCTCTACTCGTTCCCCGTGAGACGTGGACTCGCTGACCGCAATGCCATCCGCACGGCACTTGATATCCTGAGAAACGGGGGCGCTGTTGGGATGTTTCCTGAAGGCACGCGCAGTAAAACAGGTCAACTTGGTCCGGCGATGCCCGGAATGGCAATGCTCGCCGTCAAAGCAGCGGTTCCAGTGGTGCCGGCGGCAGTGTTCGGCACCAATAAAGTTTTCCGACAGGGAAATATTCTGCCGCGGTTTACTATTCGTTTCGGTGCGCCACTTTATGCTCGTCCGGATATGACTGACAAAGAAAACATTGAATGGCTTAACAATGCTGTTATGGCGGAAATAGCCCGGATGCTGGCAGAGGAAGAAACGGAAGGTGTGAAACTACCATGAATTCTATTTGGTTACTGATTGTTGCCGCCTGTACATTCATCCTGGCTTATCGGTATTATTCGTCATTTATCGCGGCCAAGGCGCTAATGTTAAGTGATTTGAACCAGACACCTGCTCATCGCTGTAATGACGGACGCGAATTTGTGCCAACAAATAAGTGGGTGCTGTTCGGCCATCATTTTGCCGCCATCGCAGGCGCCGGTCCGCTGGTAGGCCCGGTATTGGCCTCGCAATACGGCTGGGGACCAGGTTTTGCCTGGATCTTGCTGGGATCGGTTTTTGCTGGCGCTGTCCATGATTTTGTCATATTATTTGCATCAATCCGTCATAACGGGCAATCTTTGGCGATAATCGCCCGTCGGGAAGTTGGTCCGGTTACCGGCATTACAACTTCAATTGCAATTCTTTTTATTATTTTACTGGCTTTGGCAGGACTCGGCATTGTCGTTGTTTTCGCCATGATGAAGAATCCCTGGGGTGCTTTTACCTTATCGATGACCATTCCCATCGCGATAGTGATTGGTTTATATATGTTCAAAATTTCCCCAGGGTCAATTCTGTCAGGCTCCATTGCCGGATTTCTCTTGATGCTTGGTGCGGTTTTCGCCGGACACTGGTTAATGCCGGGACAACCTTGGGCCGCTTTAGCGCCGCTGTTTGATCTTACCAAGGCGCAGGTTTCGATTGCTTTGCCTGTTTACGGCTTTGTTGCCGCTGTTTTGCCTGTATGGCTGCTGCTTGCACCGCGGGATTACTTGAGCTCCTATATGAAGATCGGCACTATTTTGGCATTGGCTGTTGGAATATTAATTGTTCAGCCGGTCATCAACATGCCGATAACCACCAAGTTCATTGCTGGTGGCGGTCCGATTATTCCCGGTCCTGTCTGGCCGTTTGTGTTTATTACCGTTGCCTGTGGCGCTATTTCTGGCTTCCATGCCCTGATCAGTTCTGGTACCACGCCCAAAATGATTGAGACCGAGTCACAAGCCCGAATGATCGGCTATGGCAGCATGCTGGTGGAAGGATTCGTCAGTGTAATGGCCCTTATTTCGGCTGTAGTCATGTATCCAGGAGATTATTTCGCCATTAACGCCCTAGCGCCTGCCTATGCCAAAATTGCCGCCGCGTTTCCGACCGTGGAGATTGACAAATTGCAGGCCATGGTGGGAATCAGCATCCAGCATCGACCCGGCGGAGCGGTATCATTAGCTGTTGGTATGGCCCACATCTTTTCCAGCATCCCAGGCATGGAGAGGCTGATGAGTTACTGGTATCAATTCGCCTTGATGTTCGAAGCTCTGTTTATTCTGACGACCATTGACGCCGGCACCCGTGTAGCCCGTTATATTTTGCAGGATATCGTCGGGACATATTTCTACAAGCCCTTTAAACAGGCCGACTGGTGGCCGAGTATTATCATCTCCGGGGCGCTTGTCAGCTACTGTTGGGGCTATCTCTTATACAGCGGCGACGTAAGCTCCATCTGGCCGATGTTCGGAGTTGCCAATCAGCTGTTGGCGGTAGTGGCCTTGGCCATCGGTACAACCATCATCCTCAAATTGGCGTTTAAAAAGGTGTACTCCCTGATTACCCTTGTTCCTTTGGCATTCCTATCGGTGACAGTGATCGCAGCTGGGGTGTTTAATATACAGAAGTTTTTGAGCAAGAATACCTTCAACGACAATCTGGACGCTGGTCTTAGCGCCATCTTGATCATACTGGTTGTTATAACTTTGCTGGATTCTATCCGGGTTTGGATCAACTTATTCCGGACTACTAAACCGTTGGGTTTGAATACCGATGTACCTGCTGTCTGCCAATTTGGCGAAACTCATCCTAATATACCAGACTGAGGGGGGCCGCTATGGCCCTTTGCAATTTTTGCTATAAAATCACCAAACAACAGGAATTATATAAACAGTGGACGAATACCAATCATGAAGTAATTTCCTGGAGGGCAATTAGTGAAAATCATTCTAGCTGAACATCGCGGCTTTTGTTATGGCGTAGAGCGGGCGGTGGCCATGGCAGATAACTGCGCCGGAAGCGGCGAAACTGTAGCGACTCTCGGCCCGATTATTCATAATCCCCAGATGGTCGACCGCCTGCGGCGTAAGGGAATAACAACCGTGGACAGCCTTGATGAAATATCTTGCGGGACGGTCATCATCCGTTCCCACGGAGTGGGCCCAGAGGTATATGCTGAGGCCGCCAGCCGTAATTTGAAAGTGGTGGACGCCACATGCCCGCATGTCCGCAAAGCTCAGACCAGCGCACGGGACTTGGCGCTTGAAGGCTATGAGGTTGTGGTGATTGGCGAAAAAGATCATCCGGAAGTTAAAAGTATTGTCGCATGGACAGATTATAACGCCCATGTTGTGGAAACGGTTTCAGAGGCGGCCGCGCTGCCGCCTCTGAAACGTATCGGAGTTGTTGCCCAAACAACTTTTCCAGCAGCCCGTTTTGAAAATATTGTTGCCCAGCTTGGAAGCATGAGCAGCGAAATAAAGGTCATCCAGACAATTTGCAATGCTACCGAACTGCGGCAACAGGCAGCCGCCGAACTCGCAGCGCGAGTCGCCGTTTTCGTGGTTATCGGTGGGAAAAACAGCGCCAATACTACCCATTTGGCCGAAGTTTGCCGCCAGGCCGGTAGTATGGTTTATCATATTGAGACAGCCGAAGAGTTGGTTATAGACTGGTTTAGAGGGGCAAACAC
>Ga0364910_1062_pt1 | contig 55972 bp, 56 predicted proteins | sample SorcelJu500001C4_3_FD_206970 | JGI IMG/M metagenome (GOLD analysis project Ga0364910, IMG submission 206970) | Enriched cells from Trout Bog Lake Hypolimnion, Wisconsin, USA - BchlTB.June25.5000.01.C4 | ecosystem: Environmental > Aquatic > Freshwater > Lake > Hypolimnion/Profundal zone | place...
TATTATTATTGATTTTATTGATATGGAGCTGGCTGAACACCGACAAGCAATTTTGGCTGCCCTGGAAGAGAGTTTTAAAAAGGACCGCACCAAGACCAGTGTGCTGGGCATCACCAGCCTCGGCCTGGTGGAGATGACCCGCAAGAAAGTCAGGCCGGATCTGGAGGCCGTTCTGTATAGTGATTGCCCCTGCTGCGATGGCCGGGGACTCATCCAGTCACCGGAGACGGTGGCAATCAGGGTTCGCCGGGAACTGCGCAAGCTTTGTAAAGCCCGGCCAACTGACCGCAGTTTGGTAATCCAGGTGCATCCCCGGGTGGCTGAGGTGTTGGAAAGGCAAGGTGAACTTGGTCAACTGTCCACAGAATTGTCCCGGCAATTGGTGGTGGAGGCTGATCCGGCGAAGCATGGAGAGGCTTATTCCATCCTCCAGGGCAAAGCGTGAGTGAGTGGATATATTTCGCAGGTGGTCGAAAGTAGGGCGTCCATTGACAAAATATGTGCTGTATGATAAAATCTTATCCTGTAGGTGTTTGACCTACTAATGTTTTCCCAAACCGCTCGGAGAAGGTCATTGAAACCTTTCAGATTGTTTTAAAACGGTCGCAAAGGTACCGAATCCGGCGAGTACTTAACTAATGTAGGGAGGTGTATGCAAATAATGTACGCAATTATCGAGACTGGTGGCAAACAGTACCGCGTCAGCGAAGGCGACGTAGTACTAGTGGAAAAGCTTGAGGTCATCGAAGGCGAAACCGTTCAGTTTGACAGGGTTTTAACGGTTGTTAAAGACGGCGACGTCACTGTCGGTAGACCGCTTGTGGCGGGTGCGATGGTATCCGGTAAAGTTCTGGCCCAAGGTAAAGGCAGGAAGATTCTGGTTTTTAAATACAAAGCCAAGTCCAACTACCGCAGACGTCAAGGCCACAGACAGCCATTCACAAAAATTGTCATTGAGAAGATTGACGCTTAAAGTATGATCAAGATTCGAATTTTTCGCAATACCGCCGGAGAGATTACCGGGTTTTCGGTTGACGGGCACGCCAATACCGCTCCATATGGCAAAGATATCGTCTGCGCCGGAGTGGCGACGTTGGCTCAGACCGCGGTGTTGGGATTGGAACGCTACCTGAAACGGGAAATTACTCTGGATATCGCTGACGGGAAATTGCTTCTGGAGTTAACGGCGGATCCTGACGCATTGACTGGAGCTATTTTGGAAACTATGCTCATAGGGCTGAAGGAAATCGCCAATATTAGTCCTAATAGTGTTCGTATAGTTGAACACAGGAGGTGAAAGTAATGTTGAATTTTAATTTACAGTTATTTGCTCATAAAAAGGGCATGGGCAGTTCGCGAAATGGTCGTGACAGCTCGGCTCAGCGTCTTGGGGCTAAAAGTTCTGATGGACAGCTGGTGTCAGCCGGCAGTATTTTGTTTCGTCAGCGGGGTACTCATTTTCATCCCGGCACTAATGTCGGCATCGGCAGTGACGACACGTTGTTCGCCAAAGTGACCGGCAAGGTCGCTTTTGAGCGCAAAGGCCGCGAGAATCGCCAGATAAGTGTTTACCCGGTGGTTGAGGAAGCGACCGTGTAGTTACAATGCCTGCGGCAATAGCCGCAGGCATTATTTTTTCCATATTACAGGACTTTTATAAGGCTGGCGCGAACAGATACATATTGCCAAGTTAGGGGGATGCGGGACATGGATAATGAAGTATGCGAAGAACTGGAACGGCTGCTCAGGGTTCAGCGCCATGACTTCATGAACCATTTGCAGGTTATTCACACGCTAATCCAGATGGGGCGAACGGAGAAGGCCCTTAAATATATTGAAGAGTTGGCACCGAATCCCGATCTGATTGCCGAGCCGCTCAGGGAGCATCAGAAGCAGAAATCTTGTCAGCGCTCTGTATGATTATCAGGCTGCCCGAAAAGGACCGTCTGCGTCTTCTGGGCTGCGTTCCCTTGCTTGCGTACGAGGTAGTGCAAGGCGCAAGGCAAGCATTGCCATTCTTTGTACAGGGGGTCTTTCTTGCCAACCTTTGATTATACTCGCAAAAACCGATTGAGAGTTTGTTTACACACTAGCGCGAATTATAATAATTGGCGTATTGTCATATATTACAGATAATAATGCTTGTTCAGTATAAGGAGATTTAGCATGTTCATTGATAGAGCAAAAATCCAGGTCAAGGCTGGTACCGGGGGCAACGGCATGTCCGGATTCCGCCGGGAGAAATTTGTGCCGAGAGGCGGCCCCAGCGGTGGTGACGGCGGACACGGCGGCGATGTTGTTGTGGTTGTCGACCCTAATATCAACACTCTGATTGATTTTCGTTATAAGCGTAGTTTTAAGGCTGAGCACGGGGAACACGGCCAAAATAAAAATATGTCTGGTCGGCATGGCGAGAAAATGCCGATATTGGTGCCACCAGGAACGCTAGTTAAGGATGAGGCGACCGGTCAGGTGCTGGGGGACATGACCACTCCCGGGCAAGAACTTGTTGTGGCAGCGGGAGGCCGGGGCGGCAGGGGAAATGCACGGTTTGTTTCTTCTGTCCATCGGGCACCAACTTTTGCCGAACAAGGCGAACCTGGAGAGGAACGGACTTTGCTATTGGAGCTAAAGGTCTTGGCTGATGTTGGTCTTATCGGCTACCCCAGCGTCGGCAAGTCAAGTATCCTGGCCAAGGTTTCGGCGGCCAAGCCGGAGATTGCCGCTTATCATTTTACCACTCTTTCGCCAGTGCTTGGAGTGATAAGTCTTCGGGAAGGGCAAAGTTTTGTACTGGCCGACATTCCGGGATTAATTGATGGGGCGCATGAAGGCAAGGGGCTGGGACACGATTTTCTGCGGCATATCGAACGAACCAGAGTGATTATTCATGTGCTTGACGTTTCGGGATTGGAAGACCGGGATCCGATTGAAGATTATAAAAAAATTAATGATGAGCTCAGGCTTTATAACGAGCGTCTGGCCACGAGGCCGCAGATAATTGCCGCCAACAAGATGGATTTGCCGACCGCGAAGGAGAATTATCAGCGTGTGGCGGAGTTTTTGGAGGCGGAGGGCCGTGAGGTGTTCCCGATATCGGCCGCGACAGGGGAGGGCTTGCCGCAGCTTATGGAACGTGCAGCTAGCTTGCTAGCCGAGCAAAAGGCTGAGCCACTGGAAATTGTGGACACAGTTGTTTTCACTGCTGAGCAGGAGGAAGAATTCACTATTGAGCGCACTGATGACGGAGCATTTGTTGTTATCGGCAAAGGTATTGAAAAGTTGGTGGCTATGACAAATTTCACCAACGATGAAGCTTTGCGCCGATTTCAACTTATATGGAAAAAAATAGGCATAGATATCGCCCTGCGGGAACGGGGCATCAAGGAAGGCGACAGTGTGCGCATTCGCGATATGGAATTTGAATTTAAGGATTAGGGGGCAGGGGCAACCCGATAATGATATGTTAACAGCAAAACAAAAAAGACATCTGAAAGCTTTAGGAAGTGTACTAGACCCGGTAGTTCAAGTTGGCAAGGCCGGTGTGGTCGATTTAGTTATTGCCAGCGCCACTTCGGTTATTGCAGCGCGGGAATTGGTTAAGGTGCGGGTGTTGCACAATAGTCCCCAAGAACCGAAGGAAGCCATAACTATGCTGGCAGAGGCGACTGGCGCTGAATTGGTCCAGGTTATCGGACGGAACGGGCTGCTTTATCTGCGCCATCCTGATAAACCGAAAATCGAGTTGCCGGACTGATGGGGGAGAAAGCCATGCTCACCAGGGGCAATTTGCCTGACGCCAGACGAATTGTTGTTAAGGTTGGCACAAGCACGCTGTCTTATGACAGCGGAAAACTGAATTTGTTGCGCGTTGAAGCGCTTGTTCGCGAATTGTCCGCTTTGGCGCATGAGGGCAAGGAGCTTATTCTTGTGACATCCGGCGCGGTTGGCGCTGGTGTTGATCGCCTGGGACTGCGGGAGAAACCGAAGACTATCCCTGAGAAACAAGCCGCCGCGGCGGTGGGGCAGGGAATTCTGATGCATACTTATGAAAGACTGTTCAGCGACTATGATCAGATTGTGGCCCAGGTGCTTTTAACCAGGGAAGATTCGGTCAATCGTGCGCGCTATGCAAATTCCCGCAATACTTTGATGACACTTCTGGCTATGCGGGTCATACCGATTATTAACGAGAATGACGCCGTGGCTGTTGATGAACTGAAGTTTGGCGAGAATGACACCTTATCGGCGATGGTCGCCAGTATTGTCGATGCTGACTTGTTGATTATTCTTTCGGATGTGGATGGCCTATATAGCGATAATCCCCAGGTCAATCCAGATGCTCGGCTTATCCCGGAGGTCGCCGATATTACTCCGGAAATTGAAAGTTTGGCAGGTGGCCCGGGAACGCTCCTCGGTACGGGAGGCATGTATTCCAAGGTTCAGGCCGCAAAGATAGCGGTGAATTCAGGGGTAGTTATGGTGATTGCCGCCGGCGACCGGGAAGGCGTCATCAAGGATGCCGTCAGTGGTGCGGCTGTGGGGACGGTCTTTCTCCCGCGGGAAAGCCGACTGCAAGTTCGTAAGCGCTGGCTGGCATTTGGCGCCAGGGTTAGTGGCGCGGTGACGGTGGATAAAGGCTGTGAACGAGCCATTTTAAAAGGCGGGTCGAGTTTACTTGCCGCCGGTGTAAAAATGGTTGAAGGCGATTTTGAATATGGCAACACAATCAGTATTGTTACTGCCGAAGGGCGGGAAATCGCCAGAGGATTAGCGAATTACAGCGCCGATGAAGTCGGCAGGATCATGGGTACTCATACTAACGAGATCGCGACTATTTTAGGCAGTAAACCTTATGACGAAGTGATACACCGGGATAATTTGGTGTTATTGGTATAGGGGGATTTCAGATGGATTTTGCCAACGAACTCCGGGATAAGGGAGTCAAGGCGAAGCAAGCGGCCCGCCAATTGGCTATTCTTTCCACTAAGGTGAAAAATCAGGCCTTGGTTACTATGGCTGATGCACTGGAGGGAAACACCAGTGTGATTATGGCTGCCAATGAAATGGATCTTGCCGCCGGGCGAGAGAAGGGTCTTTCACGGGCAATGCTGGACAGACTGATGCTTAATGAGCCGCGCATAAGCGCGATAGCCGGTGGACTTAAGGAAATAGCCGCTTTGCCCGATCCTGTTGGTGAAGTTCTCAGCGGCGGACGACGCCCGAACGGGCTGGAGATTACCAAACTGCGGGTACCCCTTGGGGTTATCGGCATTGTTTATGAAGCACGGCCGAATGTTACGGCTGACGCTGCAGGACTTTGCCTGAAGTCCGGTAATGCGGTAATTTTACGTGGCGGGTCGGAAGCGATACAGTCCAATATTGCGGTGACCCAGATTTTATCAGCAGCTGCGGCCGAAGCTGGTGTGCCTGATGGTGCCATTCAGTTGATCGAGAGCACCGATCGCCAGGCGGTAAATGCCATGTTGAAACTGAATAAATATCTGGATGTTATTATTCCTCGCGGTGGAGCCGGATTGATAAAAGCGGTGGTGGAAAATAGTACGGTGCCTGTTATCGAAACCGGTACCGGGGTCTGCCATACTTTTGTGGATGTTTCGGCTGATCTGGATATGGCTCAGGCTATCGCCTTTAATGCCAAAACATCTCGTCCGGCGGTTTGCAACGCTATGGAGACATTGCTGGTTCACCAGGCTGTAGCTGAAAGGTTCTTGCCAGCGATGTTGGCAAGGTTTCACGAGGCGGGTGTAGAATTGCGGGGGTGCGCTGAGACAAGGCGTTATCATTCGTCAGTGAAATCAGCCACTGAGGACGACTGGGCAATCGAGTATAGTGATCTGATTCTAGCGGTGAGGGTGGTAGCCGATATCGATGCGGCTATTGAGCATATCGCTAGTTATGGTACCAGTCATTCTGAAGCTATTGTCACAGGAGATTATTATAACGCCCGCAGGTTTCAGAATGAGGTGGACGCGGCTGCGGTGTACGTTAACGCTTCGACTCGGTTTACCGACGGTTTTGAGTTCGGCTTCGGGGCGGAGATCGGCATCAGCACTCAAAAATTGCATACCCGCGGACCGATGGGTCTGGCGGAGCTGACCAGTGTAAAGTATGTTATTAATGGAAACGGACAGATTCGCTAGCGGGGCTGAGTTTCGTAAATGTAATAATGATTTAGATGCAGCCCTGGCGTATGACGCCGGGGCTTATATTTTGACAGGTATTGACTGATATAGAGAGTTCACACATTGTTCACAACTGACCGCAAATCCATATAGCATAAGGGTTTGTTTGCAATTATAGTCATCTTGGCATTATCCGGCTTGTTGACTGGTCAGTCTACGAGTAGTACACTAAAATCAGTAAGATGCGGAGGTGCAATGATGCAAGTTAGCGGGAAAAAAATTTGGCAATATAAGAAATGGTTGGTGGCACTTGTGGTTTTAGCAGCGGCAGGTGCCGTTGGATGGATATATTTTGGTAAAAGCAGTACTCCGGCTTTTACGGGGACTGTCGCAGCAGTGGAGCGCGGTGATATCATCTCAACAGTTTCTGCCACCGGGACTATTTCGGCGGTTAATTCCGTGGATGTCAGTTCCCGGATTACCGGCTTGATTACTGAAGTCAAAGTGAAAGAGAATGATATGGTCAAAGCTGGACAGGTGCTGGTCGTGCTTGATGATATCAGTTCAAGAAGCCAGGTTGTCCAGACTCATGCCCAGTTGGTGAATGCCGCTGCCAATTATGAACGGAGCAGACAGTTGGCGGCCATCGGCGGGGTGCCTATCCAACAGCTGGACGGCGATCGCACCAGTTATCAGGTGGCTCAGGCCGCTTATGATAATGCGGCGTCACAGCTTGAGTATACCGTGATCACGGCGCCTATTGATGGCCGGGTCATCGGCAAGCCTATTCCTGCCGGTCAAACGGTGGCGCCGGGTATTTCCAGCCCAATGGTGCTTTTAACTGTTGCCGATATGTCAAAAATGCAAATCCAGGTGCAGGTTGACGAGTCTGATATTGGTAAAGTGAAAATGGGGCAAAAGGTCGATTTTACTGTAGACGCTTACCCGGAAAAAACATTTACCGGCAAGGTATCGCTAATCTCGCAGAAAGCGGTCGTCCAACAGAATGTCGTGTATTATACGGTGTATGTCGATGTCGATTCGCCGCAAGGCCTCTTGTATCCTACGATGACTGCCAGGGTAAACATCAACGTCGGTGAGAGCAAGAACACGCTGATTGTGCCACTGTCGGCGGTCAAAGAGTTGAAAGGCCAGAAGTTTGTACGGGTGATGATTAATGGTAACCCGGTAAGTCGTCCGGTACAACTGGGGTTGTCTGATGATGAAAAAACGGCAATTATCAGTGGACTAAAAATTGGCGATCAGATCATCCTGCCTGCCAGCAAATCGCAAACAGGGGCTTCCGGTTCCGGGGCGACCTCGCTCCGCAGCCTAGGCCTTGGGGGCGGCGGCGGCAGCGGCAGTAGACAGTAGTAGGAGGCTAGGGCGATGACTATCGCACTTAAGGATGTAACGAAGACCTATACAATGGGTGACAATACGGTATATGCTCTGGCTGGAATCTCTTTGGAGATTGCTGCCGGTGAAATGACTGCCATCATGGGGCCGTCGGGGTCAGGGAAGTCCACGCTGATGAATATTTTGGGGTGCCTTGACCGTCCCACCAGTGGGTCTTACCTGCTTGATGGGCAGGAGGTTGCGCTGCAAAATGATGATCAGTTGGCGGTAACCCGCAACAGGAAAATCGGTTTTGTATTTCAGAATTTTAATTTGTTGCCGCGAATGTCGGCGCTACAAAATGTGGCGTTACCAATGATTTATGCCGGAATGGCAAGACAGGAGAGGCTAGCGACAGCGTCGGAGGCGCTTGCCTTGGTGGGACTAAAAGACCGTGAGAATCATCGACCCAACGAGATGTCCGGTGGCCAGCGTCAACGGGTCGCTATTGCCAGGGCTTTGGTCAATGACCCAGCTATCATTATGGCGGACGAACCAACAGGCAATTTGGATACCAAGTCGGGCAATGAAATTATGGAGATCTTTTGTAATCTTAATCGTCAGGGCCGAACTATTATTCTGGTTACTCATGAACCGGATATTGCGACATATACCCGCAGGATCATCCATGTGCGGGATGGTCAGCTTGTTCGTGACGAACGGAAAGAGGGGGCGGGAGAATGTTCTGGGAAAGTGTCTTAATCGCCCTGGAGGGGCTTAGGGCCAACAAGCTCCGGTCGGTTCTTACCATGCTGGGAATTATTATTGGTGTTGGCGCCGTTATCGCCATGGTGTCCCTCGGCCTGGGGATGAGGGAAAAAGTCGGCAACTCCATCGCCAGTCTTGGTAGCAACTTGTTGATTGTCATGCCTGGCTCTTCTTCGCCATCAGGTGGGGTGAAGCTGGCAGCCGGATCGAATATTACGCTGACCAATGCTGACGCCCAAGCCATTTCCCGGGAAATTGACAATGTGAACGCGGTAGCGCCTAACGCCCAAAGGCAGTACCAGGTGGTTTTCGGTAACCAGAACTGGGTGACTGGCGTACAGGGAACGACCCCTGATTTTTTGTCGGTACGTGACTGGAATATAGAATCAGGCGCCTTTTTTAGCAGCCGCGACTTGGATTCAAGGGCCAGGGTGGCGGTTATTGGGAAGACGGTAGCTAACAATCTGTTTGGGGATATCAACCCTCTGGGGCAGAGTATCCGCATTGGCAAGGCGCCATTTAGGGTTATTGGCGTATTAGAATCAAAGGGTCAGTCGGCAGTGGGCCAGGACCAGGATGACACAGTGATTATACCGCTTACAACTGCCCAGGAACGGCTGATGGGCATTACTTATGTCAATAACATCAGCATTCAGGCAGCCAGCAGCGATAATATTGATCAGGTTCAGGAAGATGTTTCGTCGTTGCTCAGGGTGAGGCACCATTTGCCGTCCGGAGTAGCGGATGATTTTACCGTGCGAAATTTGGCTGCCGTGATGGCTACAGCCCAGCAAACGACCGGCACCATAACGTTGGTATTAGGTATTATTGCCGCGATTTCCCTGGTGGTTGGTGGTATTGGAATTATGAATATCATGCTGGTTTCGGTGACTGAGAGGACAAGAGAAATTGGCATCAGAAAAGCACTGGGTGCAACTTATAACAATATTTTATTGCAGTTTCTGATTGAAGCTATCGTGATTGGCGTTACCGGGGGACTGATCGGAATCATTGTGGGGATCAGTATTTCATATATTATTTCGGCGTTTTTTGGCTGGGAGACGGTTGTGTCTGTTTTGACGACAATTATTGCTTTCGTATTTTCTGTGCTGATTGGCCTGATTTTTGGGCTGTATCCCGCCCGAAAGGCCGCGTTGCTTGATCCTATAGATGCATTAAGGTATGAATGATTTCTCTTTTTGGCATAATAAGGATGGAAAGAGGTGCATGAGGGAGGACGAATTATGGGATATATTCGCACCATCGTCAGTTATCTGAAGTCTGAAAAAACCAGAATGGATATCGTGGACTGGCTCCGGGCTGCCGTTATTATTGGCTCAATTATGGCGATAACGCGAATTATTGTCGATATGTTACGTTCCTTGCTTTCTTCCTGAGGCGACGTCTGTTATAATAGTGAAGGAAAGTCGCAGCAGGGAGAGGTACCAGATGGAAAGTGAACGAAAAATCGGGATTATGGGTGGTACTTTCGACCCGATTCATGTCGGCCATCTGGTTACGGCCGAAGCGGTGCGCGTGGAATATTGCTTGGACCAGGTGGTGTTCATTCCCGCCGCCAACCCGCCGCACAAGCAAAATATGCAGGTCACGCCAGCCATTCATCGATATATTATGACGGTTATGGCCACCTATTCCAATCCCTATTTCAGTGTTTCTTCCATCGAAATGGAACGAAGCGGACCATCTTATTCCATCGATACTATTCGGGCTTTGGCTGAAGGGTACGGTCGGGATACGTTGATTTATTTCATAACCGGCGCTGATGCCATCGGTGACCTGCCAACATGGAAAGATATTGATCAGGTGCTGGATCTTTGCCAATTTGTTGCGACAAAAAGACCTGGTTGCTGCAGTGCACTAGATGATGTCATTAGCTATTTTGGTGCTAAGGGGCGGGAGCGAATTCATCATTTGACTACCCCCGAGCTGGAGATTTCCGCTACTGATATCCGCGAACGGGTGAGGAAAGGCCGGTCGATTAAATATATCGTACCGGAGAGCGTGGAGAACTATATTTTAAAGGAAAAATTGTATCATGTTTGATCAGCCGACATGACGTTGGTTAACCTAATAGGTGTGATTGCTAATATTTAAAATAGTCCTAACCAGCAGCCCAAATTTGGCAGCTGGTTATTTTAGTCTGTCAGAAAGCATAGATTAATTTGATTAACTAAGTAAGAGATTCAGCTATTTATCAATATCAGGAGCCAAATTTCAAGCCGGGTGTCTGACTAGGTGATTAAAGGTATATTCCAGACAAAGCAGGAAATTAACTCGCCACGTCGAAAAATATAATTCCACACATAAACCTGAATAATGAAATATCGCCAGAGGGTAGTTAAACGGAGGGATTTTGTTGACAGGATGGTTGATCTTTATCGCTACTTCTTCACTTGGCATAGTTGCTTTTTATGTGTATCAGTTTGCAAAAACTCCAGTTAAATACACCGCAAAACGGTAGTACTTGAGGCTGTGCCAGCACCGGAAGTTACTGTAAAGAAACGGCAATAAGAAATGTTAACTCCGCAGAGAATTTTTGCTTTTAAGGCAAAAACTTTTTGCGGGGTTATTTTTTCGGTTTGCATTTTTGTGGCAACTGTTTCGAATAGGGCAATAGGAGTAAAATAAAGGGAATTTGGTAAGTATTACTTTCTCAATATATCCCAAATAAAGGCAGGCATAAGCGCCGCTGTTCTCGCAAATAATGAGGATGTAAGTTGTTGAGTCCACGGGAAAGTGAGGTGATTCCTGATGCCGAGAACTCTTTATGTCGGCAACCTGCCATGGGGAACTACTGAGGCCGATCTCGCAGAGGCCTTTAAACAGTATGGATCTGTCATCTCCAGCAGAATTATTACCGATAAAGAAACAGGCAGATCCAGGGGCTTTGGTTTTGTAGAGGTGGAAGACAGCGACGCGGAAAAAATGGTCTCCAGTATGAATGGAGCTGATTTTGGCGGGCGCCAGGTCGTTGTAAATGAAGCCAAACCTCGACAGGGTTAGTAATGTATGCCTCCTTTCCAGGAGGCATTTTACTTGCCGCTGTTGCCGTCATATGGAATAATACAGGGATTAGGCACTAACACAAAGGCTTGATAAATCAGGCCTTTATTAATTATGCACAATTCCGGCAGGAAATTCGGTTATTTTGGCGAATTTTAGCAGCAGGTGAAGGTGTATGTCAAAAGAAATTACCACAAAATTGAGCACTGTTTTATCTCCCAGGCGGTTGAAACATTCTGTGGGGGTCAGTGAGACGGCTATTATGCTTGCCGGGCGCTATGGTGCCGATGCTGATAAGGCGCGCTTGGCGGGGCTACTGCATGACTGTGCGCGGGAAATGCCCAAGAACATCCTGTTGCAAACCGCAGAAACCTTTGGTATATTGGTGACTGATGTCGATAAAATGGAACCAATGTTGTTGCATGGACCTGTAGGCGCGTGTATTGCTCGCCGGGACTACGGCATTGTAGACCAGGAGATCTTGCAGGCGATAGCGTGTCATACGACTGGTGGCCCGATTATGTCGCTTTTGGACAATATCATTTTTCTTGCCGATTATATCGAACCTGGTCGATCGTTCGCTGGTGTTGACACCGTCAGAGTGCTCGCGCGACAAAATTTGCGAACTGCTCTACTGGCGGCGTACGACCAAACTTTGGCACATCTGATTACCAAGCGGGGACTTATTCATCAAGCTACTTTTGAGGGGCGTAACGCTCTATTATTGCGTCCGGATAAATAGATTGTTCTTACCTCGTGGAGAGGAGGGTGGTTATGCAGGACGGAATGGGAACTGACCGGGTTAGAGTGCGTCGAAAAATCCGGTGGTTTCGTTTATTTTTAGTGCTGTTTTTATTTTTGTTTACTCTTGCAGCTCTGGCAGGAGCGTCTGCTTATGTATATTATACTTTTTGTGATGTCCCGGCGTCGGCTGATAATAAGACACCAGGTATTATCGACCGGAATATTAATATACTTTTACTTGGCCTGGACGATGGCGACGAAAACTATCCCAATGCGCCAAAACGATCTGATACGATGATTGTAGCCAGCGTGAATCCCAAAGACGGTACGGTTAATTTGCTTTCCATCCCACGCGATACGCAGGTGAATATTCCCGGTCAAGATGGTTATGATAAAATTAATCATGCTTTTGCTTTAGGCGGCCCGGATCTTTCCGAGCGTGCCGTTGAGGAACTACTCAATGTTCCCATCGACGATTATGTGGTGATCAATTGGCAGGGATTTATCAAGGTGGTTGACATTCTTGGTGGGGTTGACCTGTATGTCGAGCATGACATGGATTATGATGATCCTTATGCTAACCTGAGCATTCATCTAAAGAAAGGTTACCAGCATCTTGATGGCACTATGGCCGGTGAATATGTGCGATTTCGCCATGACGAGCTCGGCGATATTGGCAGAGTGCAGCGCCAGCAGCGCTTTCTGAAGGCGCTTAATGATGAAATGTTCAGTTTTGGCACGATTCTCAAACTCCCGTCGCTGATAATGACACTGAAGCAGTATGTTGTTACCGATATGACGACAATGACGTTATTGAGAGTTGCTAATACGGTCAAAGGGTTCAATGCGAGCGTTTTACACACTGAGATGTTGCCCGGAGATTTCGCCACAATTGATGGATTGAGTTACTGGGTGCCGAATCAGGATCAGATCAAGCTGATGGTGGCGAGTGTTTTTCCAGCAGTTCACCACCCATAATTGTACTTGCGAACACGTGATGCCTGTGGGAGATTTCTCCGCAGGCTTTTTGCCTGTTGCAGGAGAACGGAGAAATTTGCAAGAATAGAATACTGTAGTATTGAAATAACTAATGTTGGTAGGATAAACACAGGAGGGACAGCATGACCGAATCAAACTTGTCCGAATTGGTTGCGGCGGCAGCTAGCGAGAAAAAAGCGTCCGATATTGTAATTCTTGATATGGATGGCGTTACGCTGGTTACCGATCATTTTGTTATTTGCAGCGCCAATTCAACCATTCAGGCGCAGGCTATTGCCGATAATATCGAAGAGAAATTGGCGGAGAAGGGAATTAAGGCGCTTCGCAAGGAGGGGGTCCGCGGGACCAACTGGGTTCTTTTGGATTATGGCGGTTGCGTTGCGCATATCTTTGTCGCTGAGGAACGCCAGTTTTACAACCTGGAGCGGCTGTGGGGCGACGCGAAGCTGTATAAATACGAAAAGTAGGTAAAGAGGATATGGCTGCTGACAGCTTAAAGCCCGGTGATGTCGCTACTTTAAAGGTTGCGAGAACCAGTGAACTCGGAGCATTTCTCGATGCTGGCACCGGCAATACGTCGGACGATATATTGTTGCATAAAACCCAGCAGCAACGGGCTGTGGCCGTGGGCGAGGAAATCGCTGTTTATTTATACCTTGACCCCAAAGGGCGCCTTACGGCCAGCATGAATTTGCCGCAGATGCGTGAGGGACAGGTGGCTAGAGCCGTGGTAATAAATACAACCAAAGACGGAGCCTTTGTGGATATCGGTGCAGAACGCGGCGTATTTATGCCATTTGCCGGGATGCGCGGTACGGTGAAAAAAGGTGAAAAGGTTTGGGTAAAACTCTACCGGGACAAGTCTAGTCGCCCGGCGGTGACGATGGAAGTTGAGGACGATTTAAGACGCGCGTCGGTACCGGCCAGTGGGGTTAAGGTCGGCGATACGCTGACCGGTTCGGTATACAATTATTCCGAAGATGGCGCGTTTTTGTTTACTAAAGAACGGTATATCGCTTTTCTGCATCAGGACGAAATGACACGTCGGTTGAAAGTTGGCGAGGAGACGACTGTTCGGGTAACCTATGTCCGGGAGGATGGTAAGCTCAATGCTTCGATGCGGCCGCTGAAACAGGAAGCGATGGATATTGATGCCGCTAATATTTTGGCGCTGCTGAAGGGCCGGGGTGGTAGTATGCCCTACTCTGATGACACCGCTCCTGAGGTTCTCAAACAAAAATTTAATATCAGTAAGGCCGCTTTTAAACGTGCTTTGGGCCGACTGATCAAAGATGGATTAGTTGAACAGCGCGAAGGCTGGACATATCTGCGGGAACAAGAGGAGCCGATCGACTGAACGATCAGCTCCCCCTGTTTTTTATCTTGGGGATATAATGTATTGCGGTCTAAGACTACAAAAACTGCCAGCAGGAAAGTGGCGCAGGGCTGTTGACACTGCTTGTCTGATATTATATAATAACCTATGTCGGCGGTATGACCACCGGAAAAATATGGGGGTATAGCTCAGCTGGGAGAGCGCTTGAATGGCATTCAAGAGGTCAGCAGTTCGATCCTGCTTATCTCCACCAGTAACTCCAAGGGTTTGCAGAGATGCGAGTCCTTGGATTTTTCTTTTTGATGCCAAAACTGATGCCAAAACAATTTTGAAGCCTTATGAATACGATTAAATACAAGTAGGGAAAGGTGAGTACAGAAGTGACGGCCTTGAGGTAAAATTACGAAGACTGGAAACAAGTAAACAGTCGCAGACTGACGCCAGCAGAAATCGAGAATGAACTCTTGGATAGGTTTGGTGATAAGCTTGCGCCAGTGGACTACACTAAGCTAGCTATAAAGCAACAACAAGAGGGATATCTTTTTAGCAATGAAGGCAACGGATCTGAAAATTGGATGGTGGGGTGGACTCATGATAGACAAGGATAAAATTAAGGAATTAGTCAAATCTTCGCTGCCGCAGGCAAACAGCGAGGTGGTTGAACACATCACTGACGACGTTATCAGAGACGCCGAGGCGGCAATTCATTCTATGGTTAGGCAGGCAGCAGCTCAAGAACGGGAAAGATCGTATCAAAAAAGAAATAAGAGCGAGGAAGTTTGAAGGTGGTTTAGTACCGCCTTTTTTTATTTAATGGGGGAAAGCTGAGGAATAAAGGTTTGCTAATAATAAACAACATTTTGCTGCTTGGTAGGAATTTATGTCGAGGTGGATCGGTGTGACCCGCCTATCGAGGAACCCAGAAAGTGCAGCCTCTACGGTGGAAGCCCGGTAATTGTCCGGACACGAGAATAAATAGTCGAATAAACCCTTAAGCTAGTTAACAGGGTGGTACAATTCGATGCAAAACTATATTACTCCAGCCACAGGGCAGCCTAGGCCCCAGAGAACTGCCGTAGGAGAGCGCGTAACTTAAGGATAAGGATATAAGGGAAACCGGCGGTTATTATAGAAAAACTTCTTCGATTTATACAGGTTACTGCCCTGGTGACGTAAGGCTTTCGGACTAATAGCTCTGTGAAGCCACCGGCAAATTAATTAAATAACAACCGATAACCCGCCAGCCTTCTAATAAGGTTTAGCGGGATTTTTCTTGCTAGGATTATTTTCCAGAAGATACTCCCTTTACACGAATGGCTGTTCGGTACTATACTAATCATACGAACGTATGTTCTGGAGGCGAGGCTGTGACCCGTACGATTCTACATATAGATTTAAATAATTTCTACGCATCAGTAGAGTGTCTTTACCGGCCTGAGTTGCGCGGGCTACCTGTTGCAGTGACTGGTAACGTTGAATCTAGGCACGGCATTGTGCTCGCCAAAAATTATCCGGCCAAAGCCACGGGCATTAAAACCGGCGAAGCTATTTGGCAGGCCCGGCAGAAGTGTCCTGGCCTTGTATGTGTGCCACCAGACTTTCGTAGGTATCTCCGCTTTTCTCGGCTCGCCCGGAATATTTATACAAACTTTACGGACCAAATAGAGGCATTCGGAATTGATGAGTGTTGGGCGGATCTGACGGGATCGACACATCTATTCGGTACCGGTACTGAGGTAGCTGACATTATCAGATCCAGGCTGCGTGAAGAATTAGGGGTTACCGCCTCCGTCGGCGTATCGTACAATAAGATTTTTGCAAAGTTCGGTAGTGACTATAAAAAACCAGATGCCACCACCGTAATAACTGAAGAAAACTACCGTGAAATTGTATGGCCACTGCCAGTGGAAGAGCTGCTGTATGTGGGTAGGGCCACACAAAAAAAACTTAATAACCGAGCGATATTTACTATTGGTGACCTAGCACAGCGTGACGTTCATGCGCTTAGACTGCTGCTGGGCGTGTGGGGTGAGACCCTTTGGCACTTCGCCAACGGGCGGGATGAATCTCCGGTATGCCATGTAGGTGAAGAAAGCTTTGTTAAATCCGTTGGTAACAGCACCACGACACCCCGTGATCTGGTTAATGATGAAGACGTTAAGATGATTGTTATTGTGTTGGCAGAAAGTGTAGCAGCTAGGTTACGCTCTCACGGCCTAAAATGTAAGACGGTAGCCATACATGTACGTGATAAGGAGCTATTATCCTATGAAAGACAGGGAAAGCTTCAGGAGCCATCTTTTGTGTCTACTGATATTGCTAAAAAGGCAATAGAGCTATTCAAAGAAAGTTATCGCTGGGATAAACCTATTCGCAGTATAGGCGTCCGTGGCGCAGATCTGGTGACGGCTGACGGTTATATACAGCTTGACTTGTTTGACCGGGATAAAACGGAAGCAGAAGCGTTAGAGAAGACCATTGATAGCATACGGCAGCGTTTCGGGGCTTATAGTGTACAACGCTGTACCATGCTGCAGGATAGGAAGTTAACAGGGTTTAATCCAAAGGAAGATCACGTTATTCATCCAGTATCATTCTTTCGGTAGGTGGTAAGCATGAGCAAAACATTTGTGAAGGTGACAGCAGAACATGACGAAAGCGGCCATATAAAGCCGATTCTTTTAACTTGGTCTGATGGCCGGAAATTTGAGATTGATAGGGTAACAGACGTGAGACTCGCTCCTTCGCTAAAAGCTGGTGGTCTGGGTATTCGGTACACCTGTAAGATTTGCGGGAAGGAGGTTTATCTGTTTTACGATGAAGGGAAATGGTTTGTTGAGAGGTGATGATTATATGTGAAAGTAACGGTATTATTTTGCAGGTGATTCTGGAATATTTGTCAAAGAATAAGATCTAGATTTATCCGATCTACGCTTTCCAGGAGGTACTGTAGTTGTGGCGAATTTTTCGGAGATTGTTAATGTTATAAATGACAGACTTATAGAATTTAGAGATAATTTTACGCGCACAATATACCCTTTGTTACGTACTGCATTGATAAAGTATCAGGAAGCCATAAATTCCGAAACATTCCAGCAGGGCGTTTCTGCACTAAAAGAACTTTTCGAAGCTGTTTCACGCTATGGAACAGTTCACGAGCGGTTTTGTGTTCTTGCAATCAAACTAGGATGGTTGCCTCATCCTATGGTATTTCCTGCCGGGGTAATTGAGGTAATGGAGGAATATGAAGCAAGCGGAGAGGAAGGCGCGCGAACAAAACTAGACAGTTATTATATAGAGCGGTGTTCGGAGAAAGTATTAAATGAAATGTTATATGCTTGGGAGCAAAAGCCTCTTCTGCATCGTAGAATGCCTATTTTGAAGCAAGGATTGGGTGCTCATATCGAAGGTAAATACTTTATTGCTTTGCCTGCATTCTTGGCTCAAATTGAGGGTGTTATTGTAGATGGCTATGTTCATCGTGGAGAGCTGTACTCACCAATGCGTAAGAAACTATTAGAAAAAGCATTGAGTAATAGAAATAGGTTTTCCTTCGATGAAGCAATATTTAATATCATCGCACTCAAGGTTTTTGGTAACTTTAAACACGGGGAAACCCCAGATTTTGAAATCAACCGAAATGCAATCCTTCATGGAGCTAATGCAGATTACGGAACTCATATCAATTCGTTGAAGTGTATCTTGATGTTCGATTACCTGCAATCGAAGGTGGGGTATGTTACTTTCGCGGGATCAAAGCGCCACCATAAGGTTACATGTTCAGTTGTTACGCGCTATCTAAAGAAAAACCCACATGCAATAGTTGAGCCCTACACTTATGATGGTGAGTACAAGGAGGCATGTAGACTGTGCCGCCCAGATATGCCAATTTACTGACACAGTAACACAATGAGATCGCCATGGAATAGTTAAAAAGTTAAAAAACTAATCATGGAGCTTGATCCGCCTTGATCCATCCAGCCTGATTTAGCATATTAAGTGCGTGCGCTGTAATATCTTGTGGGCGTTAAAGATTTCGGGATTATGAGCAGGCCGTTCAGGCGGCACTAAAAGTCCAAACGTTAATTGCGGAGAGTCTACTAGTTTTTTCGCCCAAGGGGGCTTTTTTTATTATGGGGCAAAGCACGGTCGACAATAGATTCTTGAGAAAAAGGAAGGGATTGGAGAGGTATTTGTTGTCAACTGTCGTATTTGAAATACTGTGGAAATCTGACACTTTTTGTAACATGAATTGGAGGCACTAAACATTGGAACATCAGAACTTAGCATCTTTCATTTGGTCTGTAGCTGACTTGCTGCGTGGAGATTTCCGGCAGCCGGAGTATGGACGTATTATTCTTCCGTTTACATTGCTACGACGCCTAGAGTGTGTCCTGGAGCCGTCTAGGGATGAAGTGGTAGAGCAATATAAGTCGTTTAAAGATTCTGGCGTCGATCTGGATTTAGTGTTGTGTAACCAGGATCGGCATTTTTATAATCTGACACCGTTTACCCTGGCAACATTGGGCGAGACGGAAACCAAGGCCAACCTGGAAGCCTATATTAATGGCTATAGTAAGTATGCTAAGGAAGCGTTTGAGCAGTTTAATTTCTTTGCCTGGATTGATAAGCTGGCATCATCTAACCTGCTTTATCTGGTAGTGCAAAAATTTAAAGATATAGATCTTCATCCGGAGACAATTTCTAACTATGAAATGGGCCTGGTGTTTGAAGAGCTTATCCGGCGCTTCGCTGAAGCTGCGAACGATACAGCCGGAGAATATTTCACTCCAAGGGACGTTGTAAGGCTGGCTACCACGCTGGTCTTTGCCCCCGATCACGACTTGTTCGGAGAAGGCGTTATCCGTACTTTATATGACCCCTGTTGTGGCACTGGGGGCTTCTTAGCGGCTGGAATGGAACAGGTTTACGAATGGAACCATAGTGCAGTTATTAAGCCGTATGGACAGGAATTAAATGCGGAATCTTATGCTATTGCTATGGCGGACATGATGATTAAGGGGTATGACCCCTCTAACATTAAGCTTGGCAACACATTGTCTGATGACCAGCTCCCGTTAGAGCGATTCCATTATTGTCTTGCTAATCCACCCTTTGGTGTAGACTGGAAAAAAACTCAAAGAGAAGTGGACCGGGAGTATAAGGAGAAGGGTTACAAAGGGCGGTTTGGTCCAGGATTACCTCGTATATCTGATGGGGCCTTACTATTTCTTATGCATTTATTATCTAAGCGTATGGATGATGCGACTGGGACTCGCATCGGTATTATCTTAAACGGCTCTCCGCTCTTCACAGGGGGTGCAGGAAGCGGAGAAAGCGAGATACGCCGCTGGATTCTGGAAAACGACTGGCTGGAGACCATTGTAGCTTTGCCCACAGATTTATTCTATAATACCGGCATTGCCACGTATGTTTGGGTATTGACCAATCGTAAGAGTGTTGAGCGCAAAGGCAAAGTCCAACTGGTTAACGCAACTGATCTGTGGACCTCTATGCGTAAGAGCTTAGGCAGCAAGCGGCGTTATATGAATGATGAGCAAATTGCGGAAATTGCCAGATTAGTGGCAGATCAACGAGAAGGTGATAGCTGCAAGATATTTAATTCCACTGATTTCGGCTATCGGCGCATCACGGTGGTGCGGCCTCTGCAATTGGCATTTATACCCAAAGAAAAAGATAAACTAGAAGCACTGCAATCGGATAGCGCATGGGGTAGACTGCCTAAAGAACGACGTCAGGCGTTATTGCATGTGCTTGTAGAGATGGAAGACCGCTATCTTGATAGAGAAGCCTTTTTCAAGGGTGTTAACAAGAAGCTGAGCGGGGGTGGGCAAGAAAGCTTATCAACCCAAGAAAAGAAGCTGCTGCAAAAACACATAAGTGAACACGACCAAGAGGCTGTCATCTGTAAAACTAAAGGCGCAATAGAGCCTAACCCCGACCTGCGGGACTATGAAAATGTGCCTTTGTCTGAAGATATAGAGACTTACTTTGCTCGTGAAGTATTACCCCACATACCCGAGGCTTGTATTGATGTGACCAAGTGTGATGATCGGGATAATAAGGTAGGCATAGTGGGCTATGAAATAAGCTTTAACCGATATTTCTACCAGTATGTACCACCACGTCCGTTGGCAGAGATTGACGCTGAACTTAAGGCGGTAGAGGCTGAGATTCAGATGCTGCTTTCGGAGGTGGCTGAATAATGCGGTATAAGCCATATCCAAAGTATAAGGGGTCTGGAGTAGAATGGATTGGCAAAGTGCCGGAACACTGGGGTGTAGTTCCGTTAAAGTTTATTGTTGCGACTCCTATAACAGACGGTCCGCACGAAACTCCGAAACTATATGATGACGGTATTCCATTTGTATCAGCGGAAGCGTGTTCTTCGGGGAGTATTGATTTTGATAAAATTCGCGGGCGTATCTCTTTAGAGGACCATAAAAGTTATTCAAGAAAGTACAAGCCTCAGAGAAATGATATATTCATGATAAAGTCAGGCGCTACCACTGGCATCACAGCCATTGTTGAAACAGATCGGGATTTTAATATCTGGTCTCCTTTGGCTGCGATAAGGATTGAAGAACAATATAATTCTTTATATGTACTCAATTGCATGAGATCTCAATTTTTTCTGGATTCCGTGGCATTAAATTGGAATTATGGAACTCAACAGAACATCGGAATGGGAACCATTGAGAATTTACCAATTACTTGGCCGCCAACGCTTAGAGAACAAACCGCTATTGCTGACTTCCTTGAACGCGAAACGGCCCGTATTGATGCTCTTGTTGAAAAAAAGGAAACCCAAATTCGTCTGTTACAGGAAAAGCGCCAGGCGCTTATTTCCCATGTGGTCACCAAAGGGCTTGATCCCGCTGTACCGATGAAGGATTCGGGAGTAGAATGGCTGGGTCTAGTGCCTAAGCATTGGTATGTAAGCAAACTTCGGCAGAAGTGTAATGTAATTACTGATGGTGCACATATTTCACCGGATACTATCAAAGAAGATTATCCATTTGTATCAACAGTAGACGTCAATAATGGAATGATAGACCTTGTCGGATGCCTGAAAACCTCAGCCGACAGTTACGATTATATGGTTAGAACGGGATGCCAACCCAAGAAAGGGGATGTTCTTTTTAGCAAAGATGGAACTGTTGGCAGAACCGCAGTTGTTGACTTTGAAGAGCATTTCGTCGTCGCAAGTTCTCTCGTAATTATAACGCCAGCCCCTCAATATCTTCTATCTAACTTCCTTGACTACTGGCTTAATGGACAGATAATTAAACAAGAGGTTGCTTTGCAACTTAGTGGAAGTGCCTTAAAACGCATTTCAATAGAGAAAATAGGAAATTTGCCAGCGCTTGTACCCCCCGTTGAGGAACAACGAGATATTACGCTTAGCCTTCAACGAGAAATAAACAGAATTGATTATATTATTTATAAAATCCGAACTAGTGTGGGGCTACTAAAAGAACGCCGTTCAGCTCTTATTACCGCCGCTGTCACTGGCCAGATTGATGTGAGGGAGATGGCATAATGCTAAATGCCCATCTGGAAAAAGGTTTTCAAAACTATATCGTCCAACAATTGACTGAACGCGGCTGGCGTGTGGTGCAGTCCCGTGATTATGATGTTACATATGCCTTGTTACCCCAGGATGTAATTGGTTGGCTACAGGAAAGCCAGCCTCAAGCATGGGAACGTCTACAAGGCATGAATAAGGCTAATACAGCCAAAGTCGTTCTCGAACAGCTGGTGAAGAAACTCGAATCCCAAGGGACATTGGAAGTACTGCGTCGTGGGTTCCCGGTAGCTGGTGGCGCTACGTTGCAGATGAGTCAGGGCCTGCCGGAAGATGAGCGTAACCAAGATGTTTTGCATCGCTATCAGTGCAACCGATTTACTGTTGTGCCTGAGCTAACTTACAATCCTCATACTGGCGCTAGACTTGATCTGGCTTTCTTCATCAACGGATTGCCAGTGGCGACGGCGGAGCTTAAAAGCGATTTTACACAGCCTTTAGAAGCGGCTATTCGCCAGTATCGGGAAGACCGACCGATAAGATGCTCTCAAACTGGCCGGGAAGAACCTTTGCTGAAATTCTTACGCGGAGCATTAGTACACTTTGCTGTAACTCAGAATGAAATTGCGATGACCACACGACTTAACGGCGAAAAAACAAGATTCCTTCCTTTTAACCAGGGCTATCAAGAAGGTGCAGGTAATCCTCCAGGGACAGAAGATCGTTACGCTGTGGCTTATTTATGGGAAGAGATATTACATCCTGAAAGTTGGCTGCGGATATTCCATCGCTTCATGCTGTTTAAAAGGGAAACAAACGAAGACGCCCAAGGTCGTCCCTACATAAGTGAAACTATGAATTTCCCCCGGTATCACCAGTGGCAGGCAGTTACAAAACTTTCTGAGACAGTGAGGGCGGAAGGCGCTGGATATCGCTATCTCATTGAACACAGCGCCGGATCGGGCAAAACAAACTCAATAGCCTGGACATGCCATGAACTGATTCGTCTGCGTAGCTCTGAGGGGCAGAAGTATTTCGATACTGTTATCGTTATTACCGACCGTAACGTTTTGGATTCTCAACTACAGGACGCCATTCAGCAGATTGACCATCAAAAAGGTGTAGTCAGAGCGATTGACCGGGAAAACAGTAGTTTGCCGAAGAGTGCACAACTGGTTCAGGCGTTTAAAAGTAACACGCCAATTATCGTTTGCACACTTCAGACATTTCCTTTTGCCATGGAAGTAATCCTGACAGAGAACACATTAAAAAACAGAAAATTTGCTGTGGTAGTAGACGAAGCACATACCTCTCAACTGGGATCATCTGCGTCTAAGCTTAGGGCGCTATTGTCGCTTGATCTTGAGGAATCTGAGGCCATGACCGCCGAAGAATTATTAAGTCAGATGCAGAAGGTACGGGGCTTTCCCAAGAATGTATCTTACTTTGCCTTTACGGCGACACCGAAGCATTCAACCTTTAGTTTGTTTGGCAGACTGCCTAAGCCAGATGAACCAGCTGGTGCAGATAATATTCCCGTGTCTTTCCACCGATACACAATGAAGCAGGCCATCGATGAAGGCTTCATCTTAGATGTTTTAAAGAACTATATCAGCTACGATATGGCCTTTAAATTAGGAACAGAATTATTGCCGGACAAGCGGGTGGATCAAAAACAGGCCCGCAGGTCTTTAGCCCGTTGGCTATCGCTACACCCGACTAACGTAACTCAAAAGGTAGAGATGATTGTTGAGCACTTCCGCCGCTCGGTGGGACATCTGTTAAACCACCAGGCGAAGGCTATGATTGTCACCAGTAGTAGACCTCAAGCAGTGGCGTATAAGCTGGCCTTTGATCGGTATGCGAAGCAAAAAGGATATCAGAATCTACAGGCCATGGTTGCCTTTTCCGGCAGTGTTGCGGGTAAAGATGTGTCGCCTGAATTGGAAGGCCAGGACTTTGATGAAAACAATATGAATCCAGCTCTTCATGGAAGAGAGATGCGGCTGGCTTTTGATGGCCCAGAATGGCAAGTTATGATTGTTGCTAATAAGTTTCAGACAGGCTTTGATCAGCCAAAGTTAGTGGCCATGTATTTGGATAAACCATTATCAAACGTAGATGCCGTTCAGACTTTATCAAGGTTGAACCGGACTTATCCCGGTAAAGACAGGACATTTGTCATCGATTTTGTAAATGATCCAGACCAAATTGTAGCTGCTTTTAAGGTGTATTATAAGGGTGCAACTATTGAAACTGTGCAAAATCCTAACGTTATCTACCAAGTCAAGCAAGGCCTCGACGGCATGTTCTTATATACGCAAGAAGATATAGTCGCTTTCGGAGCAGAGATGGCGCGGCCAGATGGCGGAAGGGGTACAAAATTTGAGGCACTTATTACGCCTATGGCGAGAGAATATAATGATCGGTTAAAGGCTATTAACCAAGCGATCCGCATAGCTGAGCAGAAGGCCGACGAATGCCAACAAGCAGGAGACGCTACCGGAGCTGAGAAGGCCGAGATAGAGCGCTCAGAGCAAGCTAAAGAACGAGATAAGCTCATGCTTTTCAAGGGCAATCTGGTCAAGTTTGTCCGGCAGTATGAATACATTGCCCAGATCATCGATTTAGGCGATCCGGAGCTAGAAGCTTTATGTGGCCTGGCACGTTATCTTTCTAAAAAACTGCAGGGGGTTAGCCCGGATGAAGTAGATCTATCGGGGCTGCAGATGACACACTTTAAACTTAGTGAGGGGAATAAGCTTGATAATCCATTGGGATCTTCTGAGCAAGGGGGAGTTCTGCAACCGGTAACCGGAGCTGGCACCAGAGAACCCAGAGATAAAATGAGGGACTTTCTGGCGGAGATTATCGAAAAGCTTAATGAACTGTTCGGCGAAGGCATTGGTGAAGAGGATAAGATTGCCCTGGCCAGCCTGGTCAGTGAGAAACTCAGAGCTAACGAAGTCGTCATGTCACAGGTTAATAACAATAGTAAAGACATGGCGGTGAAGGGAGAACTGCGCGATGCCACGGTACAGGCAGTCCTGGAGGCGAGGAAGGCTCAGAAAGAAATGGTAGATCGTCTGCTGTCAGGTCCGGATGCTTTAGCTGGCTTTGTCAGTATTATGTATGACCTATTGAAGGAGAGACCCTTGATGCCGCAGGGGTTTGATGAACAGCAGAGCGGGGCTTGATAGCCGGATATTACTCTGCCCCTTACGATGTGGATAGAATTAAAACAAGATCCGGGAGGTCAACGACATGCCAATACCGACCTATGAAGAAGCAATGCTTCCAGTGCTGTTACAATTATCGGACGGTCTGGAGTATAAACTTAAGAGCATTTACCAGACTCTTGCTGACCAATTCAAGTTAAGCGAAGAGGAGATGAATGCCACTACTCCGTCAGGACAAGCAAAGTTGTTTAATAATCGCGTAGCTTGGGCAGTGACGTATCTGAAAAAGTCGGAGTTGATAGCTTCTCCAAAGTATGCAACCTACGTTATAACTCAGCGTGGACACGATGTGTTGAAGACTAATCCGGGAAAAATTACATACAAGCTTCTTATGAAGTATCCGGAGTTCATTGAATTCTGGAGACCTGATGCAAAACATGGTACATCTAAAGTCAGTGAGAGTAGCGAGACTATCCTGACTCAGCAAAAAACTCCGCAAGAATTAATGGATGAATGCTATACAACGCTTAGAAAAGCCTTAGCAGATGATTTGCTCCAGCAGGTTGGCAGCCAATCCCCGACATTCTTTGAACGGTTAGTCCTTGACTTACTTGTACGTATGGGATATGGCGGATCACGAGAAGATGCAGCGCAGGTCGTTGGTAAATCAGGGGATGAGGGAATCGACGGCATTATTAAGGAGGACCGATTAGGCCTCGATGTTATCTATGTCCAGGCAAAACGCTGGAAAACTTCTGTTGGAAGCCCGGAAATCCAAAGCTTTATCGGTGCACTAAAGATAAAAGGAGCACATAAAGGTATCTTTATAACAACCTCGGCCTTTACGAAAGCGGCACGGGAATTGGCTCTAAAGGTTGATACTCGGATCGTTCTGATCGATGGGATGCAACTTGCTCAGTTAATGATAGATTTCGGAATTGGTGTCTCAACAGAAATTTCTTACGATATCAAGAGGATTGACATAGACTACTTTGTTGACGAGTAGGCGTACACCCTTAGACAGCAATGAAAGGAACAGCGTAATGGCTATTGGTTATTTAAGCGAGCTTATTAAGTGTAATTATGAAAGCCATACTGAAAATAGATTGTCTCAAATTTTTTCTGCAACTTTTAATAACTCAGCTAAGTTCCGCAGTCTATTTCTGAGATATATCTCGTTCCCCTGTAAAGGAAATTTAAAGGCAATAACCCAGAAAAGTTATAAAGTAAACAACATTGATTATTATATTGATATTCTATTGTGTGTAGACGATACGCCAATTATAGTTATAGAGAATAAAATTGATGCTCCTTTGGAAAGACGCCAATTGGAGAACTATAATGAAATTAGTGAACTAAAAGATACTAAGAAAATTGCTATCGTGAGACATTACTTCGAACTTTTTGAAGCAGAACTGAATTGGGATATTGATCATTGGGCGGATCTATACGTTTTCCTCAAGATGAATTTGCTTACTGCTGACGGGCTGGATAAATTTATAATAGATAATTTCTTAAACCATTTGGAGGATCTAAAAATGTCAAGAGTAACTGAAATTAGCCGAAGCGAAATATCGAATTTGGCCGAAGCATTTTGGGTAATTAGACATAATAATAAACCCGTATTTTCATTAACTAAGCCGATATTTGATACAGCTAATAACTATATGAATATGCTGGAAGAAATCGTAGATATAGCCAGAGGAAACGCATTACTGAAAGAACGTATAGGAAAGAATTTTCGCTTTTCTCCTTGGTTGGGCTGGTGGTCGAATGATGATGTAGAAGATAAACGGCATTTATGGATGGGAATCGAATTGGCTTTAAATGAAAACTATAAGAATATAAAAAAGCTCGGGACAGGTGTCCATTTTAGTAACAACGACAAGCGACAATGTAAAGTTAGTGCCTATGTATGTGATGAAAATGATTCATATCTTGATGAGCACGAGTATTTAGGTGAGGAGCTCATCTTTGACAAGTATGCTAAACAAGTTATTCAGTTTTGGGGGAAAAAGTTGAAGTAACTAAATATATTTATTTATTCTAATTGAGTTTGATTAGACGATTTAACTGGCGTAAGCAGCAAAGATAAGACACACAGCCGATCTGAAGGATTTTCGCTTCTGGCAATAAACAAGGAGATGAGAGCGTGGCTAATAGGCGAACTCGGAGGCGGACAATGAGACGACCGCGAAAAGTTGGCCGTATGACGGGGTGTTCGCTGATGTTAGTGGTGCTCGGCATTGCTATAATTATGGTTGGCATGATGTGGAGGCTATATTTTAGAGGTTGGTACTGGTGGCATAGGTAAAGTTGACGGGATAACCTGAAGTAAAAGGCGTGTCACTAGGAAGGCAACTAAGGCTTAGGGATATACTGCTTCTTTTAGAAAAGTACAAACTTACTGGCAGTAGTGATATAGGCAGAAGATGTTCTTTGGAATATGAAGGGGGATGAAATTTTCGGTGAACGTAGAAGAAATCCGACAATCATATAAGCCGGATAAAGTGTCCGTTCTATTTGTGGGCGAATCGGCACCGGCAAGTGGTGCTTTTTTCTATACCGGTGATACATTATGTACATATACGAAAGAGGCTATCACTATGGCGTTCCCTGACCGCATTTTTTTAACGTCAGGTGATTTTCTGTCTTTTTTTCAGGAAATTGGATGTTACCTTGATGACCTGAGCTTGATTCCTGTTAATGATAGAGCAGATGAAGAGAGAAAGCGCCTCCAACTAGAAGGAATGCCTGACTTATCTAAGCGTATGAAGATTTATCAGCCCAAAGCCATCGTGTGTATGTTGAAGGATAAAGCATTTCAAACGATAATCCGGGAAGCGGCCCGACGAGCTGGTTTGGACAATGTTCCATTTCGGGTGACGCCATTTGGCGGCTTTGGCAATCAGGGGAAATATCGAGAAGAATTGAAAAAACATCTGTTGGAGTTTCAGCAAATGGGCTTGTTACAAGTGCCCGCCATATAAATTATGAAGTATTATTACTCAACCTTTGCCCTGCCAATTCAAAATAACCCAATGAATAACTGCCAGTTCATCATACACATTTTAGTTTAGTTGCGATTTGATCACGTTGAAACGTATAAGCAGCCAATTCCAGTATAGACGCAGAAGTTGAAGTTCTGCAGGATATCAATGACGGTTGTGAACACCAGAACGGCTGGTATTCCACACGCGGTAGACGGTTAAATATAGGATACCATTTGGGGGCGGAGTATAATGAGAGTTATTTTTAGTCGTAAAGGCTTTGACTCAGAGAACGGCGGTATATCAAGCCCAATATTACCCGATGGGCAGGTACTATCAATTCCAATTCCAGAAAACAACGGGTGCCAGGCATACAAGGACTTGAAGGTTGGTGATAAAACATACCTGGACTTGCTTAAAGAATTAGGTAGAAAAACTACGAATGATGAATTGTGCCACCTTGACCCTGATATTTATCACAACGTACTTATTCGTCCAAGTGGCTGGAGGCCACTATTTGGTCAAGAGGAAGCTGCCCAAGGGCATCTGCGGAATCAGCATGTTAATAAAGGAGACTTGTTTCTCTTTTTCGGGTGGTTTAAAAAGACGGTTGAAGGACCAGACGGAATTCTGGCCTGGGATAGAATGGATAAACAGGGAAAGCACGTCCTATTCGGGTATTTGGAAATAGGAGAAATATATACAGTAGACTCTGGGATTAAACTTCCTTTATGGATGAACAGCCATCCTCATGCTTACGACAATCATCGCAAGAAGTGCAATAATACAATTTATGTTGCCAGTGAAAAGCTGACACTTGCTCCAAGCCTCCCGGGAGCGGGAACGTTTCGACTCACAGATAAAGTTGTTCTAACAAAACCAGGAAAGAGTCGTTCATGTTGGCATTTGCCCAGCTTTTTTCGAGAACTTCATATGACTTATAACCCCAAATGGGAAGATGAATGGGTAACGGTAGCCCGCAGGGGGCAAGAGTTCGTAGTACATGGAGATGGTAATAAAGAGTTGGAGAAGTGGGTCCTTGATATTATTCGGACCTCGTTGGTGGTCTGAGAGTTTTGTTTGTGTATGCCTCTAGGTCACGGAACTAGCTAATCTTCAATAAGGCATAGAACGAGAGGCCATCTACCTGTAAGTTTGGCTGACGGTCTCGGATTGGTCAGATATATCGGTGAGGACGAAAGTAATGAATATGAATTTAATTTTTCAGCTTACTCGTTTTTGTAAAAATTCACGACTTGTTAAATACCCTTAAGGTAAGTGCTGCTATATCAGGTAAGTAGTCTGAAAGGGATGAAATTATGAATAGTATACCAGTCATTCTTCACATCCCACACTGGTCTACATATATTCCGGTTGATTGCCGTCAGGAGATATTGTTGGATGACAATACGCTAAAAGAAGAACTACTTCGCATGACTGATCTCCATACTGAGCTTGTTGCCGAAGGGAATTGGGCAGATGCGGTGGTTTCGGCAGAGGTGAGTCGCCTTGTTGTAGATGTTGAACGGTTTCGGGAGGATAAAGAAGAATCAATGGCAGCAGTCGGGATGGGAGCAGTTTATACCCAGACTCACAACCAGCGCATCATGCGGCGTTTAATGCCAGAGAGGCGTGAGGAACTGCTGAAGCGATATTATGATCCGCATCATCTAAAGCTGGAACAAACGGTAGATAGTGCTATAGCTAGAACAGGCAGATGCTTAATTATTGACGTACATTCCTTTCCCTCTACACCACTGCCATGCGATAGTGACCAAGATAAGGACCGGCCACAGATTTGCATAGGGACGGATGATTACCACACGCCGGTACCATTAGCGAAAGCAACGATGGAATTTTACCGAAAACAAGGTTATATAGTCAAGCAAAATTCTCCTTTCAGTGGTAGCATCGTTCCTCGTAGCTACTATCTAAAAGCCCCGCTGGTTCAGTCAATTATGATTGAGATTAACCGATCCATAATTCACGACGAAAAGACTGGCGCTATACAGGCGGGAGGGTTAGAGATTCTGAAAGGGGTCAGACTGTTGGTGGAAGAAGTATCTGCGTATTGTCGTCAATCTGGGCAATAAAATGATGGCAGGGGCTGCAGTATCCAGAGATACCGAACTAGGGAAATAGCAAACACAATGGTCCGAAGAAGCGACGATAGGTAACCCAGGTATAGCTGATGGAGCGCTAAACCCTGACACTGAAATTTATGAAGGAATATTTATGCTGTTGACGAATTAAATAAGCCGGTAAAAATGATAATAACAGGAGGAAGATTCTTTGAACAAAGCAGAATTAGTTGCCAGTGTCGCCGAAAAGGCGGACATAACAAAAGTGAACGCTGCGAACGCGATCTATGCCATATTAGAGAGCATAGTAGAGGCTCTTTCGGAAAAAGACAAAGTCCAAATAATTGGTTTTGGTACATTTGAAGTAAAAGAACGTCAAGCTAGAACCGGACGCAATCCCCAAACGGGAGAGGAAATTAAAATTCCGGCATCTCTAAATCCGGTATTCAAAGCTGGTAAAGATCTGAAAGATGGCGTAAATAAATAGGTATATACACGGGCTGAAAATCGGGCTAATACCCCGGTTTTTTTATTGGGTTCCGGCTTAATCTTCTCAGGCGTATCCGTGAAAGCAACTCGGGTTTGTTATAAGCACCATGGGAGGGGTTCATTGCATGCCCCTCTACATTGCAAATACCGGGGGGAGAAGTAATGAATCAATTCTTGCAAGACCTTTTAACTTTTGTCGGCAGGAGGATCATCACGGCACACCGAGTAGTCAGACCAAACCTTGATAAAGTGGAAGACCAGAACAATCTAAGCCCAGAAGAACTGGCCAATATTAAAGAAGGTATCGAACGGGAGGCCATCTACCTTATTGGTCTGGCCGACGGCCTGGAATTAGCTAGGTACATCGGTGGGGATGGACAAAAGGGTATATAATGAAAAAAGGCCAGCCGGTGCAGTCCAATGACTCATTTTGGCTGGCTTCGTTTTTGGGTACCCTCAGGAGTAAGAGAGATATTTACGCAGGTGGGGTAAGAAGATAGCCAAAGTACTTGCAGGGGATGTATAGTGTGCGGAATTCGACGAGGAATTATTTGGGATGCTGGTTGAGCGGATACTGCGGTCAAGGATTGAGCTGTGAAGTTATCAGATAAAATGCTCGTTTGGTCTTGATATTTCTGAATGGAAGAGGTCATGGTGTGGTGTTACTGAAAAAACAAGATAAAAACGGAGGCTATATTTTATGGGGCAGCGTTTAAATCCAAAACAGTGCAAAGCAGGTTTGTCACATGCTATAGCAAATGCTATAATGACAATGTGTGGAGGTGTTCTTATGTATTTTAGGGAAATAGTAAAAACCGTTAGGCAGCGGTTAAATATAACGCAAGAACAGCTTGCTCATTGTTTAACTATTAGCTTTTCAACCATTAACCGATGGGAAAATGGGCATACTCTCCCAAGTAAATTGGCTAAAATGCGTTTTTTGGAATTTTGCGAGCAAAAAAATATTGATAAAAAAATTATTGATAAACTCAAAGAATCATAGAGAAAAAAGGCCAAACAACTTTTTTGAAGGGGGAATAATAATGGCCAGGGCTGATTTGTTGAAAAAGTTATTTAGCAGCTTTAAACATGATGATAAAGAAACATTTTATAATATAGCAAACTTAATTATTGAAGATGAACGCAAAAAAAATCATGGAATTTTAGCGGATGAATTAAAAATGATCCTTTTTAATGGCAATATACATAAAAATTCTATTAATACATTTAAAGGATCTGTCCCAAAAGATGCTGATAAAGATGTTTCACTTGTAGAGGTAGTTTATCCAGATAAGCTTTTCGCAGATTTGGTTATACCACAAGAAAAAAGAGAAGTGTTAGAATCAATTGTACGCGACTTTGCAAATTGGGACATTTTGGTAAGTAACGGTGTTTATCCATGCAGAAGAGTACTGTTTTATGGGCCTCCAGGGTGTGGCAAAACTGTTTCAGCGCAGGCAATAGCCTGTGAATTGGGTATCCCGCTTTTATATGTAAGATTTGACGCAGTTGTGTCATCTTTTCTCGGTGAGACAGCAAGCAATATACGGAAAGTATTTGAATATGCTAAAAATGATAATTGGGTCATTTTCTTTGATGAGTTTGATGCTATTGGTAGAAGCCGAAACGATTCTACAGAGCACGGAGAAATAAAAAGGGTAGTCAATACTTTCCTGCAACAACTTGATAATTTTAAAGGTCGCTCTCTTGTTATTGCAGCAACAAATTTTGAAAAGTCACTTGATTATGCTATATGGCGTAGATTTGATGAAACCGTCAGTTTTGAACTTCCTAGTCCGGAAGAGTCTCTTAAACTTTTTGAGTTATGCTTAAAACGCCTTAACGGACCAACACATATTTTTGAACAGTATCTTGTGCAACTTGAGAATTTTTCGCACTCAGATATAGAAAAGGTATGCCATACAATAATGAAACAGTGCATATTGGATGGACGGAAGATATTTACAAGAAATGATGTTGAGTTCTCCGTTAAAAAACAATCCAATATTGTTGGAATGAGAAAAACTAGTTATTCGTAAAGGGGGATGGAGTTCAATATGCTACAAATTGAGAAATTGAATCATATTGAGATTATTCGCGAAGATAAGGTTAGGGAATATCGATTCCACTCCAATCCGGTCGCTCCCAAGCCCCCAATACGTAGCCATCTGCAACATGGGAATAAGCTCAAGAATGAAATTGAAGAATCTATAAATTCAATAAGTTTACAACGACAAAAAGTTGGCGTTGAGCCAGATAAGCTTATGATACTCAGTTTATCTAGCATATCTATGTCGCCAGGTATATTGGATAATATGCTACGGAAGTTTAAAATGTCTTTGATTGAGGAAGTACCTAACAAGGATACAGATATTACAAATCTGTTGGTTCAATTTCCTGATGAATATTCGATTTCTGATTTCAATAGTGAACGAGACCTTTGGACACAAAATAATCAAAATGTAGCCGTATTAACTTATGCCCAAAGGCGTGATATTTTCTCTTGCATTGAGAGTATCAGAAGCGTGAAACGTGAAGACCGAATTGGGCCAAGGCTAGGCAAGTATCTTCTAAATAATCAGCCATTACCCGATGGATTTTTTATAGTTGATATCGATGTATGGCATGATGGAGATAGAAGCAATATCATTAGCACAGAAAGAAAAATTAAAACTGCATTAGGTACGGTGGGAAGTGCTTTATTGGGTGATTTGTTTGAATCGCCCAGCCTGTTATTAGGTAGAATTCGAGTAAATGAGTTTAGTCTTAACGCGATGTTAGACCTCGATATTATTGCAACAATTGATTTACCAATAGGTACGGTATCAGAAGAAGTTTGTGATTTACTTTCACATGATTTTGTACCAATTTTCCAAAATAATCTTAATGACGACGCACCTTTAGCAGCAGTATTGGATTCCGGCGTTTTTTCAGGACATCCCTTATTGCGAGATTTGATTGTTTCAGAGGAAGATTTTGATTTAACTGAAACGACAGTTGGCGATAACAATGGTCACGGCACGGGTGTTGCTGGTTTGGTTGTTTATGGCGATTTTCTGAAAAATATCGATACCAAACTTTTTACACCATTAGTCAGGATATGTAATGGCAAGATAATGCATAACAATAATGGCAACCCAGTTTTCTCAGAGGCAACCCGTCCAGAACAAATAGTCCAGGATGCTATTGAGTACTTTCATCGGGAAAACGGTTGTAGAATCTTTAATTTATCGGCCGGACATATTGACCGTATCTATAATAATGGTCGCCAGATGCCTTGGGCTGAAATGTTGGATAAATTGGCACGAGAACTTGACATTGTTATTGTAGTTAGTGCGGGCAATGTTTCTTGGCCGGAAATCAAATGCGAAAACAGAGAAGATTTTGCCTTAAATGCTTGTAACCAGCTATTTGAAAAAGATCATAGGCTAATTGATCCTGCTACGGCTTCGCTATGTATAACAGTTGGTGCTATTACGCGATTTGATGAGCCTGAGTTGGTTGAAAATAGATCATTAAGAATAGCGCCAGGCCCTAAAGATTCTCCGTCGGTATTCACACGCATAGGTAAAGGTGTTAATAAATCAATCAAGCCAGAATTAGTCGACTACGGGGGAAATTATGCTGCATATCAGCTGCAGAGGGGCGCTACTCGTTGGTTTGAAAAGGATAGAAATCTTATGGAACCCACTTTGCATCATATGAACGATAAATTATTTAAAGGTTACTGCGGAACCAGTTTTGCTGCTCCTCGTGTCACTCATTTAGCTGCGCGATTAGAAAGAGAACTTGAGACTCAACTTGGTGATCCGCCAACTGCGAATCTAATTAGGGCTTTGTTGGTTAACTCTTCGACGATGACAGGCGAAATGAGAGAATGGGGTGAAGCATCAACTGACCGACATGATAATCGAGGGATTAATGCCAAACAAGAAAGATGCATGCGGCTGTTCGGTTATGGCAAAGCCAATGATTCTATACTTTATTCTGGTAGCAACCAGGTCACGCTTTTTGCGGAAGATTCGTTGTTGCTACGTTCATTCCATTTATATAAAATACCCGTGCCACTTGAATTTTTACATGAAAGAAGCAATAAACGAATTGCCATAAGCTTAGCGTATAATCCTGTTACTCGGTTAAGCAGAAAAGATTATTTAGCCAACAACTTGTGGTTTGAGGTTTTTAGGAAAATTGATGAAGAAAATCTGGCCAGGTTTAAGGCTAGGAAGGAAGCTGGAGAAGAAATAGACATTCCGCCAGTTCCCAATAAATATAAAGCATCCTTTTCCCCTGGATATACGGAAGTTGACAGTTCTACATTACAAAATAGGGTGTGGAATAAAAATGGTCGCGGCGGTAGTGATTTAGTATGGAACGAAGATGACCCCTATATTTGGATTCTAGTTACTGGCAAGGAAAGATTCAAATACTCCGACCAAGAGCAGCCTCAAGATTATGCGGTAGTTATAACCTTTTCATATGCTGGTGAACAAGATATCCAACTTTATAACAAAATTCAGCAACGAGTTAGAGTTAGAGAACGCCAAAGAGAACGTGCTCGTACTCAAGTAAGGACATAAGAGAGTCGCTAATTGCAACGCATATCTCTGCGATAATAAAAGCTATAAATAAAGCAAAGCAAAAGCCCCTCGTTCTCCTGGTATAACGCCAGATGAAGAGGGGTTTTAATGTCTTATATGGTTGTTAGCGGCGTTGTCATCGCAGTAGGAGATATCAATGATAGCACCGAGTAATCTAGTTCGTTCCGTGAGGAAGCGGCTCATTAGACGGGTGATTTATGCTTTCTTGATAGCGACAATCGCCGCGATTACGGTTCTTAATAATTCGGGCTGGATATTATTGTTGGCGCTCATTTCTATGATGTCCCGCCAGAAGGGATCATTATGTGCTTTGGCAGCTTCAATATCGTATGGATGTCGAGCAGCAAGCCAATCAAGGCTGACACCGGCCATGTCAGCTATTTTTATTAGGCTGTCAAGGTCGGGCTCCCGCCGTCCGATTTCCCAGGATGCAATTGTGGTATTGTCAAGCCCAAGCTTCTCAGCAAATTGTTAAATATTTTCCCCGTAACATCATTCTGGTTAAGGCTGCATACAAGGAAGCAAAAACCCGCCGACCGTCAATATGAGGGCTTAGCGGGTTGTTTTTTATGCCTTGATGGCCAGAGCGGCTTTGATAAGTAGTTTTAATTTGTCGGGCTGTATATTATAAGTTCGGGCTATATCGATAATTTCACGCCATTTAGAATCGCGATAGGCCTGATCTTGTTCAACGGTAAGAGTGTTGTTGTTGTCAGCAAGCCAGTCAATGCTCACGCCAAGTACCTTTGCGAGCTTTGATAACTTAGGAATGTCAGGTAATCTGCGGTTAATCTCCCAGGCACCAACTGTTGAGCGATCAACATCGAGTTTAGAAGCCAACTCTTCTTGACTGAGTGGACCTCGTGCTAATTTAATTCTCTCTCCCAAGCCATCCATGCGCCACACTCCCTGCCTTTAAGGATAGCGTGTCTAAAGACGCACTTCAATGACTGTGGCAATAAGCCACTATATGGCAGGATATTACAAAATAACGGCGAAATTAAGAATGATATTGTGGCGTAACGCCAACGAAAGATCGGGGATCCTGAAAAGGTATGGGCTTGTGATGACGCCTATCACAAGTGAAAAAATGGAGAAAGTCAAAAAGGAATGTTATTCAATGTGTGGCTTACTTGCTTTGGACGCAGATGAGCATAGTAACTCGGTGGAGGGGAGCGTTCCGCAAATGGGAGAGTTTTTCGATCAGATATTAGGCATACCTAAACCGGCAATATGCCCAACTTGTAGACAAAACACCGGAATTAAGGAATACGGAGAATGGCAATGCCCCAGGTGTAATAACTATTTCTCATATTATATCCAGGAAAGAGTCGTACAGTCGCAAGCTTTGAGTTTGGTAAATACGAAATGCCCTTCTTGTTTGAATCTGTTTAGCATACCTGTTAAGGGCGTTTGGCATTGCCCATACTGTAATTATGCTTTTGAGTTCAATCCTTTGGCGTCGTTAATTGGAGGGGTTGTTGAATATGGGCTAGGAATGCTAGGAGGGTTTATTAAGAACAAATTTAGTAATAAAGACGCACAAGAGGACAGTAAACCCGTAAATAATATTGATGCGTACTATAGTATTTTGGAGTGCACACCACACTCATCAGTAGAGGAAGTAAAGCGGGCTTATCGGAGGTTGGCGGCTGACTATCACCCCGATAAGATTGTCCACAAAGACCTGCCACCGGGGTTTATACAGTTTGCCGAAAAGAAGTTTAATGAAATAACCGAAGCCTATGAACAAATAATGGCTGTAAGAGTACAACGATAGCTGCACATGGCGATCGAGTAAAGCCCTGCTCGCTTGTGAAAAAGTGGGAATAGCAGATTAATCAAATAATTTACTGAAGGTGATAGAAGTGTGGTCTTTTATAGGACGTTTTATTAGTGGATATGCTTTGCTGCATGTTTTTGAATTACTCGTTCTAAGTGTGCCAGAAGATACATTGCTACAAGAGCCTGCGATAATTCAAATTTCATTTTTTGCGCTCATATTTGCTTTCAGAGGATATTTCTTTTATGTTTGGTTTATTTTAACGAACCTAATAATACTCTTTTGGGGGAATGACCGTACTTCGGCCATCTTATGGGCTTTGCTACCCTCTTTATTGATAGATGGCGTATGGAAAAACATAACCACGACGGAAGAAGAGAAAGCAAAGGAGAAACAGGAAGCCAATGACGGGATGAGAAGGGGAATTTCTATGGCCATAGTAAGGTTCTTTATTGGATCCTAATATTAGACAATTATATTATCGATTGAATTCCTGAGGTATTATTGTTCCAGTATAGTCGGAAGAGGATAGCATCGTTGCAATCAGAAGCAACTTACTTAGCATAGCCGTCGGATTATCTTGTTATAAGAAACTTGTGACGGACAAGCTACGAGATTTTGTTATGTCCGATCTTATACGAGGAGGATTGAAAGTGTTAATAATTATTTATGCACTTCCGCTTTTGGCGTTACTGTTGCTAGTCAACTACCCGAGTGGTGAAACAGTCATATTGGTGTTAGTTAGTATGGCAGTGGCGGTAATCACCAGGATTTATGATTTATTCGTTCTATCGTTTAAAGATCCATCATATAGAACGGACTATGTAATAACTCCTGAGCTTATGCGAAAAATGTATGAAGAATACACTGCTAATAAGATCGCGTTTAACAAAAAGTATATAGGCAGTATTTTTGAGGTTCAGAGTCAGTGCGATTTTATCGGGGAACAAAATGGAGATCATGTCATATACGGAAGGGTCGTCAGGAACTGTTTCCCCGCAATGACCTTTACCTTTTCGAAGACAAAGCTGGCGAGCAAGTGCAAGGGTGACTACATAGTTGCAAAAGGACAGTTAAACACTGATGACCCATTTTCAGGCGGTATACTCGGGCAAATATTTGGGACTCCGCTTGTTATCAACATTCGACACTGTGTGCTTGTCAAGTAATACGAGAAAATAGCAAATTGGAGAGCTATGCAATGCCACTGTGCAGGCCGTCCTTGAGGCGAGGAAGGCTCAGAAAGAAATGGCAGATCGTCTAGGTCTAGATGCCCTAGCCAGTTTTGTTAGTATTATGTATGACCTATTGAAGGAGAGCCCGTTGATGTCGCAGCGGGGTTGCGCTGCAACTATGATTTTAAAGGCGATGGGCTTCTTTCCTTCTCTCTTTTTTTACCTTAAAGGTGGTATCAGGTATATGTAGATAAAATTTAAGGAGTGAGTAGTATGGGTTTCTTGGATAGTAAGTTCAGTACGTTTATGTACATACTAGGTACTATTGCGTTAGTATCCTTTGGATTTTGGTATGGTAAATACTGGAGTGACTCTGTGGCGGCGGACAAAGCCCGTGAGTCTAGTCCTGCGGTAGTAGCAGCAGCGCCTGTAGATAATACACAACAATCTGAACCAACGCACGTAGCGCAGGGGAACGTAAAATGCGAGGCAGACTTTACCCTGTCGGAGGCAGTACTAACAGGTATGGCACAAATATGGAGAGATGACCCTGGAGATTATAAACACATGTACAGCGGAAAAACATTCTTGGTAAATGGTACTGTAGCATGTGTTATCCCAAGGCCAGAAGTACCTGACGAAACACTTATAATGGTAAACGTTGATGGTGCTCCTTGGAGTGTAACAGCATGTATCTTTGACGAGAATATACGTTACTATTCAGGCTTAAAACCGGGGGACCGTATGTCCGTATGTGGGGTATACTATGCTAAAAGCGTACCAGAAGACTTTGAGAAGCAGAACGATGGAAAAATATACGGGCCTATACTATGGGGGTGCTACCTCGCAGAGCGAGACTAAAAAAGAAAGAGGCGTTCACAATGACGCCTTTTTTAGTCTCAGTTGAAGATGGATGGAGACGGTAAATAGATAAGACATAACCCGAGACCATACAAAAAGCTAAATATTAACTACAGAATGCCGCTTTAACCCAGCGGCTTTTTTATTCCTGCAAGCAAAGTAAATTTAATTGTCGTAATGCCTGCTAACCCACGCATTTACTAGCTTTTCAGGTATAATATCACTAAGAATCCTTTTGAGGTGATCAAAATGTTTGCAGCTAAAAGCCGTGATATGCCACAGAAAGATGTAATTCAGTTGCCCGTTGGTGATCCTCGGTTGTCTGTCGATCAGCACAAAGCAATCCAGTTACTTTTGTCAGGCAGAACGATCAACGAGACAGCCGCTATGATTGGTAAGTCACGTGACACCGTGTCCCGGTGGAAAAACGAGTCTCCCATATTCATTGCAGCCTTAAATGAGCGTCGCCAGGAGCTACTAGAAGGCATTCAAAATAGACTGCATAGCATGGTTAGTAAGGCGGTTGATGTAATGGAAAAAGAGTTAGATAATGGGAATTTAAAAGCTGCGACCGAACTGCTGAAGCTGGTCAACGTCCAGGCTCCTCTGTGTAAGCAGGAAACTGACCCCGAGTTAATCGCAAAATCCTTGGCGGAGAAGTTAACCATCGGTGAGTTCAGCAACGTGCCGTTTATTAGCGCTCCCAAAGTGCCTACCCAGTTGATGAAAGATGTAGCTAGTGATTTGGCCTATATGCTCAAGAGGAAGTATGATATTGAAAGCGGGGCCTGGCAGATGGCTGACAGCATTTCCGAAGCGTAACAATAGCCATTGCAAGTGTGATTAATTACTATCAATGTCTGGAGGAGCTGGAGCAGGATTCGTAACTTTTGGTTGTATTATTCTTTTATAGAGACTTTATGTTTATAGCTCCAGCTACTTCAGATTTTACCGATTTATAAAATTAGTTGAGGAGTGATAACAATGGAGAGAATTCCTTATTCCTTACCGAATTCCAATCTATATCATGCAGCGGTTAGTGGCGACATCGAGTTGGCCAAACAGTGCATCGCAGAGGGGGCCGATGTAAATTACCGGGAGGGAGAATACACGGTGCTGCACGCCTCGGTATGGAAAGATCACCAAGAAGTTGCTGAACTTTTGCTACAAAGCGGGGCCAATCCAAATATAAAATCGACTGCAGGGTTGACGCCATTGATGGATGCTAACACGTGTGAGATGCTAAACCTGCTTGCTCTGTACGGCGCTGACCCCAAAATATGCGATGGTAATCGCCACACGGCGTTATCATATTATATCGTCTGGGATAATTTGGACGCTGTAATGGAGTGGCTCCAGCTTGGATGGCCGGTGATTTGTAAAACTAAAAGGCTTCTGCACCACTTACTTGTGACCGGGAAATTCGACATGATTAACTTACTAACCGGCTTTGATTTTACGACTGACACAGAAACTGAAAGGGTGGCCGAGTACATGTTGCATTTTAATAAGTTAACTCCGGCGATCTAGTTTACACACGTCCTGGCTTGCGTTGTGAGCCGTTTAATAATGCTGCTGGGTATAAGTGATAGGCCTCTTATTAAAGGGTAAACAGTAAACCTTCCACCTTGATTTTTGTTATAAGAAATATGTAAGGGCCTGTTATCTTCGGATAATGGGCTATATTTTTTGTGCGGAGGAGGCGGTATCATGGCTCTGGTCTTTCGTCTGATACTTGAGTTCGTGGACTTTTTGGCGTCCAGAAGAAAATAGCAAAGGGAGGTAAATAAAGTGGAATTTCGCACAGCGCAACGCGAACGGGCGAAACTTAGGCTCGGAATAGCTGGGCCTAGCGGAAGTGGCAAAACTTATTCCGCGCTGCTTATAGCGAGTGGACTAACTTCCTGGGATAAGATTGCCGTAATAGACAGTGAAAATGGTAGTGCCGACCTTTATGCCCAGCTTGGTGGCTACTCTGTCCTTGACCTTGAAGCACCCTACGATCCGGATAAATATGTCGAGGCGATCAAAATAGCTGAAAACGCGGGGTTCAAGGTTTTAGTTATCGACAGCCTATCGCATGCTTGGGCAGGGGAGGGAGGAATACTCGATCAGCAGGGAAAGGCAGCAGACTCAAAGTATAAGGGCAATTCCTGGGCAGCCTGGCGCGAGTTCACGCCAAAGCACAACGCTTTAATAGAAGCGATCCTAAAGTCATCTTGCCACATAATTGCCACACTGAGGTCAAAAACAGAGTACGCCCAGGTAACCGAAGGAGGGAAACCCGTAGTTAAGAAGCTGGGGATGGCACCCATCCAGCGCGATGGCCTGGAGTACGAGTTCACCGCATTTATCGACCTATCCGTTGAGCATACAGCCACAGCCAGTAAAGATAGGACGGGGATCTTTGATGGTCGCTATTTCAAGCCCGATAGCAATACCGGGATCAAGTTGTTGTCCTGGCTGAACTGTGAATTTGTGAAAGAACAGGATATCGTACCGGCACCCCTGGCTATAGTTACAGGCCAGCAATATTGCATAGTAAGCTCTGAGGCTAAAGCTAAACCCGGCGGTAAAGTATTCGCTAGGGTAACGCTGACAGGTAGAGAAGGTCGAGTAGTTGCCTGGGCTGATAAGCCGGAGATCCTAGAACTTGCCACTGGAACTGCCATTAACGCAAAACTAAGTTTGCAGAACGGTGCTACGATTATTGAATCGTATTCCTTGGCTGAAGGTGGCGAAGCGGCTTGATATTCAGTTTCTCCCGTCTGCAACTTTATGAACGATGTCCAGCGGCTTTCTACTATAAATATTTGCTGGACCTGGCGGAAGCACCGAGCGAACCGTTAGTCCTTGGAAAAGCAGTTCATTTGGCAATTCAGCTATACCTTGGCGGGGATGATATGGTAAGCGCTGTTCGGGCTTCCGTTGATAATGCAGAATTGCAAAGCGATCCGGAGGAAGTCCGAAACCTCGCAAGTCATCCTGCAGTCATGTCGGTCATGGGAGGATCTGTTGAACAGCATTTTGAGCTGCCGCTAGATGAAGGCGGAAGAGTAATTCTCCAGGGGTACATCGACTGGTGGAACCAGGATGACAAGGGGGTATATCTAAAAGACTGGAAAACAAACCGTTCACCTTATTCGCCCACAGACAATGACCAGCTAGGTTTATACGCTTGGGCCTTAAGCGAATTAATTGGTGCCGACGAAATCAAGGGTGAGCTGGTATTCCTTCGGTATTCCTATTCGGCGATGCGCTATAAGCACACATATACTAGGCTGGATATGTCTGAAGCCCGGCAATGGGCATTAAACCTGGCAATGGAGATTGAAGGGAAGCTGGCGCTGGCCGATCCGGACCAGTTTATCGAAAGGCCTGGTGCCCACTGTCAATATTGTGGATATGCAGGGCTTTGCATCAGCTCTGTTAAGGTTGATCCGATTGCTATTAATGATGCGCCAGCCGCGACAAAACTCGCCAGGGAAGTAATACGGCTGGAAGCGGCGGTATCCGAGTACAAGGATCATTTAAAAGATTGGGTTAAGCAGAATGGTGATGTGTCTGTAGACGATAGCCTCTTCACTTTCGTTCCATCGGTGAGCTTGCAGTTTAGTAGCGATAAGCTCAAGGAACTATGCACAGAGTTAGAAAGTCGGGGTACCGACTACTGGCAATATTTGTCCTTAACTGCGGCTCAGATAAAGAAGGCTGGTATCACCGACGAAGAAATCGGGCGGTTCGGAACAAAAAAGGAAACTAAGACATTCCGGCTCATAAAGGCTGGATAAAAAGGAGAGATGTATTCATGCTTAGTAAAAAGTTTCAACAACTCGAACGGGAACTATCTCAGTATTTTGTAGAACGCGACGACGTGATCCGAGGGCTGATTGTAGCCGCCATTGCCAGGGGTAATATGCTTATTCTGGGGCCTCCAGGCACTGCCAAGACAGCGCTGGCTGAGACTTTGTCAGAGCACCTGGGTGGTAAGTTTTTCGCAAGACTGCTTACTAGAGTCAGTGCGCCGGAAGAACTATTTGGAGCTTTGAGTCTTAAAGCCCTCGAAAATGATATCTATAAAAGAGTGACCACCGGGAAGCTTCCGGAAGCAGACGTCGCCGTCATTGACGAGATTTTCAAATGCAATAGCGCAGTTCTCAATACGCTACTTCCGATACTAAACGAGCGGGTCTATTATGATGAAGGCAATCAGGCAAAACCAATACCGCTTCAGGTCCTTGTGGGTCTCAGCAATGAACTTCCAGAGGGTGGCACGGACGGCGAGCTCGCTGCTCTTTGGGATCGATTCGATTTGCGGTATGTGACTGGCTACATTAAAGAAGAACGAAATATCGCCGATATGCTGAAGCTAAGTAGTTACTCGTCTCAGACAAAGATCAGCCTGAAGGAGCTAACAGCGGCACAGACTGAAGCCGGGGAAGTGAGCATCAGCGACACCACAATTAACGCCTTGGTTAGGCTTTGGAAGGAGTTGAAACACCAGGGTTTTGTTATTTCCGACAGGCGGTTTCGCAGCAGTCTGCGATTCCTAAAAGCCCATGCATGGCTGGAGGGTAGAGCAGAGGTCAATGACGATGATATCCCGATCCTGGCTTCCCTGTTCTGGAGTGAACCAGAACAAATAAAACAAATTCGTAAAATGGTATTAGGTTTTGCTAACCCATTGGCAGCTAAGGCCGATGAAATCTTCGACACGGTAGTGGAACTGGAAACTAAAATTAAGGATCTTCCGGAGGGACCTGAGAAGACAACGGCGGCTACGGAAGCTAATCACAAATTAAAAGTAGCCGTAAAAATGCTTGATGGCCTGGTGAAGCAGGCTAAGTCTGAAGGACGAAACGCCGTTAAAATTGTGGAGAGAGTCACACAGGTCCAGGCGATAAATGAAGCGGTTGTACAGCAACACCTGCTGGGGATGTGAGGTTAGTGAAGAGGGTACGCAGTGAAAACACGGTTGCCCATGATGCAATTGATAGGATGGTATTTGAGACGCTGTTAGGACAGGCCAGACATCTAAGCACGGTGATCGAAGAAGGTAAGGGTCAGTTCAAGACTTTCCCCCAAATGGCTGAGGACGTATTCTTTGCCCTGTATAAACCCTCGCCAACGCTGATGGACGAGCAAGAGATAAAAACTGAGTTTTGGTTGAATAGAGCTCAGATGGAAAAGCTCATGGAATCCAGTGGTTACTCAGAGCTCAGGGAATACAGCATTCTTGATGAACTCGGAGCAGGGCTAGGCACTAAGGCGTTGTTAGAGGGGTTAGTAAATGAAATTAAGGACAATGAGGATTTACAAAAGGCAGTCGAACAAGAAGATCAAGCTTCAGGTGATGAAGAGAAAATGCACCAGGAAGTAGCAAAGGTCCAGTCCACACTGAGGAGAGTGGTCACAAAGGCGGCGGACTTGGCGGTAAAAGAAGTGGCAGACGTTGAAGAAACCATAATCTCCTGGGGGCTGGAGAAGGGAGACTTCCAGCGGCTGCCGCTTGGTAAAAAACTGGAATTGTTGGAAACGTTAAGAGGAAGTTCGCAGTTTAGGGACCTGGGAAAGTTAGTTGGTAGGATGCGGCGGTTAGCCATTGCAAGTCGTAAGAGCAAACTCGACGATGAACGCGTTGAACTTCACTCTGTGGGCGTCGGTGACGACATCTCACATGCACTGCCCCAGGAGTTGCTGGCGCTTAGACGGCCACCGCTGAAGCTAGACTTCTTCAGGAAAGTGACCGAAAAACAGTTGCTGCAATATGATTTGATCCACAAGGATAGGGCGGGACAAGGTCCAATGATTTGCTTGGTTGACACTTCGGGGTCAATGCGTAAAGACAATAGGGAGGCGTGGTCTAAAGCTGTGGCACTGGGGCTGGCTGAGATAGCTGCGCGTCAGAGGCGGCTCTTTGCCTATGCGTTGTTTGCGGGTCCTGAGGATGGTATGATCACCGATGAGTTTCCAAGAGGAACAGCTAAGCCGGAGCAACTGGTTAACCTAGCCCAATGGTTTATAGGAGGGGGCACGGACTACGAGCAACCTTTGCGCTGGGCGTTAATGAAGATCAGAGAAAACAAATTCAACAAGGCTGACGTGGTAATGATTACTGACGGCGAGTGTCAAGTCGGCGATGAATTCTTCGACGAACTGCAAAGGGTTAAGAGGGATAAGAACTTCTCGATATTCAGCGTTTTAATCGGTGGAATACCTCAAGAACTAAAGAAATGGTCGGACAAGGTCTGGAGTGTGCATAATCTGGAAGATCAAGACTCAGTAGAAGAACTATTCTTGGAAATATAAGACAATAAGAGGGAGATGTTGATAATGAATCTTGTTGCGGTGAAAAATGCAGATATGGCGGATACCCTTGGTAATTTGGTCTGGTTTTCTGTATCTGATCTGGAGATCCTGCGCGCAGACTTGACTAAACTGGCTCAGCATTCAGGGTTGCCGGAAAAATATGTTCCTGCACCTATCCGGCCAACCGATGCATTCCGTAGGGCCACCGGCGAAGTTGGTGGTGTAATTAAATCTGTCGGCGAAGAAACAACCGCCATTATGGTCAGGGAAGTCTTGTCAGATGAGGAACGGGTTGTAAGGCATTTAATTAAGGAAGTCCGCGATAAAAAGAATGTCCGGCTTTCCTATGATCAGGTAGGGGCCATAGAGTTTGATCGGCAGACTGAAAGCATTATCGCCTCAGCTTCAGATGACGCTGCGAGATCAGCGGCAGTCAAGGCTAAAATGCTCTTTGATAAATACCGGGACTTTTATGGTGCAGACCATCTTAGAAGGATGTTGAAAACGGTGTTGGATGATTGCCAGGCCGTCGGGGTCAGACCGAGTGGCGGTGTATATTTCGTGCCTCGGCAATATGAGTCGACGGTGAAGGCACTGAGTTCGTTGATCAAAACACTACCGGGAAATAGCGTGGAACTCCATCTTGTTCCGTTAGTTGATGCCTTTGAGCAAAGAGAAATGATTGAAGAAAAGCTCAGGGGCCATGTATTGAGGCAGGTTTCACAGATCGGCAGCATGCTGGGGGGGAATGCCGAGGTGCTCGGGGTAAAGCGGACGTTAAAATCGCTGTCGGTTGAATTTGCTGCAGTGCTTCGTGATCAGCGTACCGTGTCAAAGGTTACCGCTGGCAATGCTATTCATCAGCTCCAGGGACTTAAAGCACAGGTGGTAGAGTATGAGGGTTTGCTGGAATCAAATCTTGGTGAAGTGCGCTCAACGATTGACGTGCTGCGGCGTCAAGTTAAGACAATGCTGGACCGGCAGAATGTCGAGGGGGTTGCTTGATGGACTGGGTTTGCTGCGGGAGGAGGGTTGCCGGTGAAACTTAGTATGATTGTCTTTGCCGTATGTTATATTGCGTATTGGTTTGCGGTTAATGTATGTGACAATTAAAAGTAAAAGCCGGTCTATAGGCGACACAAAAGCTTGTAGCCGGTTTTTTTACGGCTTTCTCCGATTTACATCCTTGTAATGTTGTTTACAGTCCTGGTATAATCCGGTTCCAACAGGACAGAAAGCTCGATCTTTCCTTTGTCCGGACATGCTGAAATAGCGATGGCAGGCAGGACATTCTTTGAAAGGTTGATTAAGTGCAAGATAATTATAAAACTGCAGGATCATGGCGGACCATAGGCTATCTACTTGCCAGGTTTGAATGGGGATATAGCGTCCCTTATCTATATCAATGCCCACGTTCAGTGTTACTCCGGTAAGAAGAGAGGACAGCATGTTTGAAAGCGCGAAAATAAGCTCAAATTTTACATCCAGAGAAACTTTACCCCGCTTTACGGCCTGTCTGTTACTCATTAACGATTCAGAAAGATGAAGCGGAAGAATGACAAGCAACGCATCAACCGATTTTCTAATGTCGTCTTCCAAGAAGGCGTGAATGGCTTCAAATAGTCCGCTAGAAACTTTCTGTAAGCCCAAAAAGGTGTCGTAGAGCATGACGTAATTACCACGAGAAAATGCTGAAAGGCGCGATTCTATATACGACCAACGCTTAAACATATCGCCAACTGATATTCCTTGCCAAGGCATTTCTGTAATTCCATCAGCAGCAAGCCTGTGAGTGGAAAAAGTTAATGGGATATAGGTTGGTAGGCCGAACTTAACAACCCAAGAGCCGATAGCATCGTCGCTTAGGTACTTATCCGGCTCGCCCGTCAATGGGTTTTTATCAAGTTGGGCAAAGGCAGCGGCTAAGTTAGTTACTTTTTTTAAGGGCTCATATTTACTAGGGATTTTAGAGTAGATCGGGACGATAAGTTTGCGCGATTCCAGGTTGTCGAGACATTCAGCGAAAAGTTCGTCCTTAAATAATCCGTTTCTGTCTAGATTTGGTCTGTCTAGATATTGTTCCAAATCCATTAGGCGACAGTCGTACACCGGCCACGAAAAAGCTGGGGTTTTTACCCGAGAACCGGCCAACTGGTAGAAATCATAGGTGGTCTTCTCTCTGTTTGACATAATATGGTATTTTGCTACCCCCTTTATGCTCCTTAGAAAACTGCCTTAATCATAATAAAATGTACATAACTGCAATTTATTGGACAACGGCTTGAAGAAATCCTGTTAGTGGGGGGATTACAGATGTTCTTAATAAATATTAAATATTATTTGCAATTACCATCAATAACAAGCTTTATTAGGTATAATAATAGTTAACGACATAAAAATTAACAAAAATAACAAATATTAGTTACTATAGTAAGCAATGATGCCATGGTAACTATATATAAGTAAAGTCGAAGAGGGGGTGAGTGGATGAGCAAGCAAAGAGTAGTTAACTGGGACAAACTGCCTATTTTGATGTCGGTAGCGGAAGCAGGAAGAGCCTTGGGGTTGAGTTATATTTTAATGACCAGCCTTATGGCGCAACCGGAGTTTCCAAAAGTAAAAATTGGTAACCGGTATCGTGTATATCGCGAAGGCCTGCTTCGGTGGATGAACCGTTTCAGTAGCGAGAGCCTCTAAAATTAGGGGGACGAAAAAGCCCATTCTAGCCGGCAAGCACAATAATGGGATGAAAAAATCCAAAAGGAGGGTTGGCTGACCGCCGGTTAAACGGAATACAACGCATACACCTTTATTAAAATTGTAGATCCAAAAATTAGGAGGCGTATTCCGTGGATATTACAGATATCGATAAAATGCCGGTACTATTAACAGTTGAAGAAGCTGCCCAAATAGTTCGCAAGGGTAAAAATTTTATTTACAATGAGGTCAAAGAGAAGCGCATACCCCATGTTATGCAGGGCTGTACAGTCAGAATACTTCGTGATAAGTGGCTCAGGGGGGTGCTGTAAAGTGCAAACAAATGTTAAAGCAGCACAGGAATTTTTGGAAACTTTATACGTTGGGACAGACGGAGTTATAACGATCTGGAACAAGCAGACAAAGGAAACTCATTGGTTCAACAGCAAAGACTCGGATGCAGCAGCTAAACAGGCGTGTAATATGGCTCAAAGCGGGCTTGATGCGTACTACGGCGTGGGGGTACAAGGGAAAAGGTCGGCTACCGGCAGAGGACGGGAAGAGGATATCACTGTTTTGCCTGGATTCTTTGCTGATATTGATATTGATGGCGATGGCCATAAGTCAGGTAAAAAGTATCCACCAGATATTGAAACGGTATATAAAATTTTAGCCGACTATCCGCTTAAGCCTACGATTGTGGTGCTTTCAGGATGCGGGGTCCACGCTTACTGGTTGTTTCAAGAAGCGCTTGTTTTGAAAGATGCTGACGATAGGGCAGCAGCAAAGGGACAGCTTCAGGGGGTCCAGGCGAAGTTGATCAATGAAGCGAAGAAATTTGGTTATGACATGGATAACACCGCCGACTTATCCAGATTGCTCAGGGTGCCTGGAACATTCAACTTTAAGACTGGTGACCCGGTTCAAGTAAGAATTTTGGAGTTTAATAAGGAAGCACGGTACAGTCCGGATGAATTCCTTGTGGCCGAGATTAGCCCGTCTAAAGCTCCTAAAGTGTTGGGGATGGCTACTCCCTCTAACCAACATCTGAAAAACAAAATAGAAAAATGCGCGTACTGCAGTTACTGTAAAGCCCGTGCGAAAGACCTCACGGAGCCTGAATGGCACTCAATGATAACCAACCTCGCAGTCGTTGATGGTGGCGACAAGCTGGTTCACGAAATAAGCAGCCCTTATCCGGAATATAACCAGGCAGAAACACAGGATAAGATTGATCGGGCCGCACAGGAACAGAAACCGCAGACTTGTGCCTATATTCAGACTACGATCGGATTTAAGGGATGCCCTCCTGAGGGCTGCGGCGTAGAAGCGCCCGTAGGACTGGTAACATCGAAGACGGCTATCGCTTATCTAGACTTGATGGCGATAAGACATCGGTTGCCGTCGGAGCCTAATTTAGTCCTGAGCGACGATGTTGTTAAGAAGCTTGGCTTGCTAAAACGTTTTTCACTCCGTCATTTCGGACTTGTCATGATGGAATATAAGGGACTGATAAAAAACAAAATCGACTTGCGGGACCTCGGGAAAGTCATTGACGAGGAAGTAAAGCGTGCCAGTGCGAGAACAGCAGAGAAAAAAGATTTTCATGGCATCTTTTCCGATATAACTTACGACGCTTGTGTGCCGGACGGCTGGGATATTGGTCCTGAGGGGATATATTGCTCTACAGCCAACGGGAGATCTTGCGCATGCATAGTGCCGGTTATCTTGAGTAAACGGCTGGAGAGTGTTGGCGGTGGAAGCCAACTAGTCGAGCTCATATATCTAAGGGACGGAAGAAGTCACACTATCAGGGCCGATAGAGCCACTGTATTTTCTAAACAGAAGGTTATGGAACTTGCTAACCAAGGGTTGCCTGTTAGTACAGAGACAGCAGCAGAGTTCGTTAGGTACCTTAATGCGTTGGAAAGGTCTAATAGGGACACAATTCCCGTGGTAAATTTTGTCGACCATTTAGGATGGGTCGGGGAGAGGGACTTCTTGCCGGGAGTCAGCGAAATCATGCTGTTGCCGAAAGAAGAGAATTCAACCTTTACCGCCGCCTTCAGACCCAAAGGGGAGCTTGAAGAATGGAAGGAAGTCGTCGGAGCGATTCGGAGATATCCTATTGCAAGGATGATATTGGCAGCCGGGTTTGCAGCGCCTCTCATCGACAAGCTTGATCAACGCAACATTATCGTGCACATCTGGGGGACATCGATGGGTGGCAAAACAGCTGTTCAGAAAGCAGTTGCCTCAATATGGGGACACCCTGAGAACGCCATGTTCAGCTTTAACACGACTAACGTAGGACTGGAATATCGCGCAACGTTTCTTCGCCATCTACCAGTGGTCATTGATGAACGTCAGAGCGCCGGTACTCGCCAAGGATTCCTGGATGGGCTGGTATATATGTTCGGTGAAGGTAGTGGCAGGGTTCGTGGAAATAAGAACGGCGGTACTCGTGAAGTCGGTGAGTGGAATACGCTAGCTATAACCTCGGGGGAACATCCGATATCAATGGAACAAAGCGCCGCGGGAGTTAAAACCAGGTTGCTGGAAGTCTACGCGGAAGCGGTCATTCCGGACATGGAGCTTGCCGCGAGACTGCACACAGCCCTGAAGAAGTGTTTTGGCAAGGCGGGACCGCTATTTATAAAGGATGTAATAACCCATGACAATCTTGAAGGCCTCTATAACATCGTGCTGGACAAAATTAAACCTTTAACTCAAGAATTAGTCGGAAGCCACGTCGCGTGCCTTGGAGTAATTTTAGTGGCTGACATTTTATCATCAATGAGTATATTCGATGAGAAAGAGGATGAAGCCATAGCCGGAGCGCTAGGTACGCTTATGGAAATTATTCCATTACTGGATACCAAAAGACATGCCGATGAAGCCACGAGGGCCATGAACTTTATTCGCTCCTGGGTAGATCAAAACGAAATTAATTTTGCGTACCCACAGGATTTTCCCAGAGAGCACTATGGCTGGCAACTACCGGGGAGTATCTACGTTTTTCCCAATGCACTCAGGACATGCCTTGAACAGGGCGGGTTTAACATTGAGCGGGTTAAGAAGGATTTCTCTATTAGAGGGTGGATCGATACCAACGGCAAAAACGAGTATAGCTTGCCACAACGCAGACCCTGGGATGCCAAGCCCGCAAGAGTCTATGTGTTCCACTTTCCCGAATAATAGCAATTTTGTAACGTGGCATTTATCAGGGCTTAGCACCGCAAAGCCACGTGGAATAGGGGTTTAACAGTTCTGTAACTTGTAACGTCAATATTAATATGTATTTTATATTTTTATATAATGAATTAGTAAAGAGCAATATTATCTAACCATATTAAAACGACGTTACAAGTTACATTAAGAAAGAAGGAGAAAATATGAATAGTCTGATAGACAAGCTCAGAGCATGGCAGCCCCCCCAACACAAGCGCCCACCCATGGCTGGCCTGGAGGACACAATAGCACAAGACCGTCTGTGGCAAGCGGTCACCAAGATACAGGTTGACGACGATGAAAGGGAGATTCTCGCTGCTGCCCGTGATATTGGCGCTATGGTCGAGAACCGTCGCGGCGTTTACCTGGTTCACCTGGAGATTCATGCCGCTGGAGCCGATGCTAACGTTGATATTGCTGTATTTCGTCCTCCTGCTGGTATAAGAAAGTCAGGGGGTGTTTATATTGGAGAACAAAAATAAGCGTGGGCACCATGAAGGCAACATCACTACGATGAAGGATGGTCGGATTCAAGGTCGCATGATGATCGGGTATGACCCGGTGACAGCCAAGCCTATCAGGAAGGCCGTATATGGTAAATCGCAAAAGGAAGTTAGGGACAAGCTTAAGGATGTCAGGGCGCAACTGGATACCGGGAAAGTGACCGCAACGCGTAAGAAGGTGACCTTCGATGAGTGTCTCGACCAGTGGTTGGAAAATGACATCAAGCCGCGTCTAAGAATTACAACCCTTGATAATTATACGGCAATAGTGAACAACCACATTAGGCCGATGCTTGGTGGAAAGTTGCTTCATAAACTGAAGAGGGAAGATTTTGAAAGGCTGCTTAGGCAAAAATCTGAAGGCTCTGCTGATGGCGAGGGGAAAAAGTCTAGTAGTACCGTGGGTCTCATTTATCTTATCTGCAAACAGGCTCTAGATTACGCCAGAGATCACGGCTTCGTTTCTCACAACCTCATTGAAGGCATAGCATTGCCAAGGAAGGTAAGTAAAGAAAAGAATCCTTTCAATGAAGATGAAGCTAAGCTCTTTCTCAGAACTATAAGGCAGGACAGGCTGTTTGCGGCGTTTTATCTCCTGTTGGTGTCTGGAATTCGCAGGGGTGAACTTCTCGCGCTGAGGTGGAGTGATGTAGACTTAGACGGCAAACGGTTTAGTATTTATCGTAGCCTGGTTAAATCAAACTCACAGGGCCCAGTAATGGCGGAGCCCAAGACAAAGTCAAGCAGACGTATGATACCGCTAAAGGCTGAGGCTGTGGAAGTCCTGGGGCAGCACAAGGGACAGCAGGATAGCGAGAAAGAAATATTAGGGGCGATCTACCAGGATGCTGATCTCATATTTTGTCGTGAGGATGGCAGCGTAATTCATCCAGACACTTTAACTCACAAAATGTACCGCTTGGTCAAAGAATCTGGACTTGAACGTCGCTGTGTACATGATCTCCGGCATACTTTCGCTACGATGATGCTTTCCAAAGACATGCATCCCAAGATTGCTCAAGAAATACTAGGCCATAGCAAGGTAAGCACAACTCTGGACATATATAGCCATGTCATGCCGGGTATAAAAGAGAAGGCAATGGAACGGTTGGGGGCTATGTTGGACGGTCCTGAGAAAATTGTGGTAATTACAGACGGAGAGTAATGAAGTTGCCGGGCGTAAAAACCCGGCTCTTTTTTCACCTTAGGGGGTCTAAATAGGCAATGGCTTGGCTTTGATTTAACAAAGAGAGAAATCGTGACGTCGTCGAAAGCTCTGGTGGTCAAGAGAATTCCAAGTAAAGGTAAAGACGGTCTGGCAGTCGAATCAAATCAGGGGAAATATAAGCCATGGAAGGGATGAATGCCTTGAATAAGGATCGTATTTCTTATATTGATGTTGAAAGACTAAGATTAACATATTCTGTGTATGGATCTTTTTACAATATTAGACTGAATGAAAAAGAAAGTATTCCGTGCCGCAACGTGCTTGACATTGTTGCAGACAAAAAAGAAGGCGGCTTCCTGCCCGAGGTGTCAGTACCTACTCTCTATGGTTGCTTACCGGATGCTTATTTTTGTATGATGAATCCAGGGAGTTCCGCGCCACAACCAACACAACAAGAAGTTTATGGTGGGCCTCCAGAGTACAAGCTAGACGGGACGCTGCCACAACTGATTTTGGGTACGCCTATGGTATCAGCTAGACCTGATAATACGCAATTTATGGTTATGAATGTTATGCACTACGTTGGCATCCATCATGTGAGGGTCATTAACCTTTCTGATATACGTGAACCCAAAAGCAAAGAGTTTGTGGAAAAGATTACTAAATTCTACACCGGGTATAAACATCATGTTCACAGTATCTTTGATCCTCTTCGCAATGAGGAACTTCGCCACGCTTTGGGAGCAAAAAAGAGCGTCCCTGTTATAGCAGCATGGGGTAAAAACAAAAAATATCTGGACCTAATCAGACTTTGCAAAACAGGAATCAGAGGGGTCCCCTGTCGAGGTCTTTTTGATGATGCCGATGCAAAAGAACTTTGTAGACACCCCCTCCCACCAGTGTGGGAAAAACAAATGGAGTGGCTATCGGATATGGTCGATCTCCTACAATAAAATAAAAATAAAGACATCATAATAGGCTGATACAGAGAAGGAATTTGATGCCAATAATGATGCCAAAAGCTTTTGAAGACAGCTAATTGCACCCGAGTAAAGGTAGGGACTAGTAGGGAAATTACCTCTGAAGAACTAGGGAAGAATAGGGACGGTTGAAGCCTAGTAAAGGCACGTCGAATAAGGCGAATTCGGTTGCGTGAACTGAGACGTATATGAGTACTCAGGGTGAAGAAGAGATGTCTTTAGATGCCACCAAGTAAAGATTCTCATAGATGGCATTCAAGAGGTCAGCAGTTCGATCCTGCTTATCTCCACCAGTAACTCCAGGGTTTGCAGAAATGCAGGCCCTGGAGTTTTTCTTTTTGATGCTTAAATTTATGCCCAAAACTGTCAGCCTTGTTGACAACAACTCCGCTAGATCCAGACGTCGCCAAAAGAATCAGATCTATTAGCGGAGAAGCGCAATCGGAGATTGTAACTACTAATGAATAAATAAGAAAATAAATACGAGTTGTTGATGATACCGCCAACTGCTCGTATCTTTCATTCTTTGTTCCACGGTGACCTCAAAACCTCTGGGTCTGGGCTTTTTGGCATATATCTTGCAAAAGAATTATTTGAACGACTATAGTAGACTTGCCAAGCAAATAAAAGAGAAGGGGTGGCCAACGTGGCGAAGGACAAGTATTTTACCAGGATGGGAGACGGTGTTGCGGCATGGTTAAGTGAAGAAGAAATTCGCAAGGACTTGGAAGACGGTACCAAAGATGCTGCGAAGCGGGGCAAACTATCCGAATTAAGTAAGGAAGATTTACAGCATTTATACGAAATAGTTACCATGCCGGGGAATGTTGTCGGCGTTGAGCTGGGAGATGAGGTTGTCACCACCTCGGATTCGGGGGGATATAAACTGGTTTACCAGGCCAATATTCCCATTGACCGTTCCACCGAAGTTCAAATTCATGAAAAAGCCTTCGGGCATGATTCCGTTGACTTTGGACATATCGATTATACATATAAAGCTGTTAAATCAGTTTTACACGACGAAGCCGCCCAGTTGCAGCTTGCTTTGGCCAATAGCGTGATACCGGTATTGTATGGGGGGATGGTCAACCTAGGCTTTTACACCAAGCCGGATGGCCCGGTGGAAAACTGGTCGGAGTTGTTTCCCGCCTGTAAAATTGAAGAAGCCCAGGCGGCGCAGGAAGAAGCCGTTGTTTACGCGGTTAAAGACCTTCTATACGTGGCTAAAGGGATGTATAAAGTCGGAGCTGACGGGATTAATTTTGACACATGTGGCGCGGCCGGGGATGCCGACTTTCTGGCAGCGCTCAAGGCCACTGAGGAAATCAGGAGACTGTATCCCGATATGGGCGTGCAAATGGGCATGGCCGGCGAATTGGTGCTGGGTATGCACGGGAAGCTGCAATATGACGGCGTCAGGTTGGCCGGCCTGTATCCCCATCAGCAAGTCAAATTATGTGAAAAAGCCGGGGCGACTATCTTTGGTGCCGTGGTCAATACCAATACCAATAAGTCTTTTCCATGGAACATCTCCAGGGCCTGTACTTTTATAAAAGCTTGCACCGAGGTAGCCAACATCCCGGTACACGCCAATGTGGGCATGGGCGTTGGCGGCATTCCGATGAATGAGACGCCGCCAATTGACGCCGTATGCCGGACGGACAAAGCTTTGGTTGAAATCGCCAAGATCGATGGTTTGTAGATTGGCGTGGGCGATCCGTTTGCCACAGAAATAGGTCATGAAGTAGCCGCAGGCATGGGTGGAATACGTACTGCCGGAGATCTGGTAATGCGTCTGCAACTTGCCAAAGGCTTAAAAATTGACGCGGCGAAAAAATACGTCGCGGAGAAATTGGGAATTACTCCTCTGGAGTTAAGTGACAGCACCGTTATGAGCGAACTGCGGGCAAAACTGAATATCGGTCGGATGCAACCCACCGACGGAGTCGCCATCGGAATGGAAGCCAAAATTCGCATTGCCAAAATTCTCGATATTAAGATTAACTCCGTCGAACGCTTCC
>Ga0364910_1063_pt1 | contig 54761 bp, 44 predicted proteins | sample SorcelJu500001C4_3_FD_206970 | JGI IMG/M metagenome (GOLD analysis project Ga0364910, IMG submission 206970) | Enriched cells from Trout Bog Lake Hypolimnion, Wisconsin, USA - BchlTB.June25.5000.01.C4 | ecosystem: Environmental > Aquatic > Freshwater > Lake > Hypolimnion/Profundal zone | place...
ACAAGTAGGTGTTAGTGGTAGAATCACACTATAAGCTGCCAACTGCGTCGTAAACTGTAAGGATTTAGCAACAAGTAGTTTTTACTTTGAATATCAGTATAAGGGAGGATTCTCCGGTGAACACATTAAAGCAACACCCCCAAGTTATACATCCAAAAGATCTTCTGCATAAGGAACTTGAGGGTATCACTAAGTTTAATTACTGGATAGCAGTCAAGATTACTAATTGCGTTGGTACAATGTGGTGTGCTTATGCCTTCTTTATTATTGATCTTTTCATGCTGCCGCCGGTTATTAAGGCCAACAGCGTAATTATTTGGGTAACGTATATCGCCCAAACTGTGCTACAGTTAGTGCTTTTGCCAATAATTATGGTTGGTCAAAACGTTATCCAAACTCAAAATGACGCCAAAGCCGATACCGACCATAAGACGTTGACTTATCTTGCTACTTTACAGGATGAACAGATGCAGGAACTAAAAAATCAGACCGCAATTCTGGTGAAACTCGAAGAACTTTCACTGAATAAATAGTATTGAGAACAGAAAAAAGTCGGGTACAACAATATCAGAGAAAAAGTATCGTTGTAAAGGCGGATATAATAAAGGTCGCGATAATCGCTGTTTAGAATTGGAGAATAATCATGTCGTTTTAGACAATTATCCGAATTTAATTAGTTGTAGAACGTTATCGCGTATAAGGAAAAAAGAAAGCCAGCAGGCTTTCTTTTTTTGTAGGTGATTATTTTACATTTTTTCGTTAAGATATGGCCCATATTGTTTGTCCGTGGTCAGAATATGTCCATTGAACCATTTTTTTATAAAGTGAAGAATTGGGAAGGAGAGCGTAAGGTTTCCGTCTTTGTGTTCCTGCATCATTTGAGTAACTTGTAGTTTGAATCGTTCATGTTCTTCTTTGTGCGGGGCGTAACCTGGATATTGATATTGAAGCATAAGCTTTTCTTCTGCTTCAAAATGATAAATGCAATAGTCAATTAGTTCTGTGAGGGCCTTCTCAATCAAGGGTTGTTTTTGACTTAATTTCTGGCATTGATATACATCATTATATAAACTATTGAATAAAGTTACCAATTTTCGATGATGAACGTCCAAGTTGCTGATATTTACTAAATAGGTTTCCTGCCATTCCCAAGAATCCATAAATATTCTCCTCTCAATATTTAGAATCAGGGGCGATATTGTGTTGAAATCATTATTGTAGTTAATTGTAATTCTACCTTTTGGAAGTAGAAATGTATAGTGGGATAAACTTCCTAATGGTATTATAAGAACCATTCCATAAACAGTAAAACCATACAATTATTGATATTAAGGCTATCTGCTGCTGGCTGGCTATATCATTCGGAAAGACCAACCAGCCGCGTGAAAAACGGTCTGATGTTTTGGTTTGTTGCCGCGTTTAAATAGTGGACTTTTGTAGTATTATAGTTAATAATCGGGATGAGGCAGGTGAAGAGGCGCTTGTGAGATATTCATTATTTTATAAAAATACTTGGCTTTCATATTGTATGCTGGTAATTACGCTGTTTATATTGGGGATTCTGGCGGGCGGTTGTGGAATGAAATGGCCTGATATGGTTAAGTCGGCATCTCCTATTAAACCGCCGACTATGAATATTTCGGGTTATCACGCACAAAGATTCCTCGAACTGGAGCTTGCGCCAGGTGTTTTTTATACAGCTATCGTTTGCTCGTCTGCTGATTCCCAGGTTACTGACAGGCTAGTTTTACGTCTGTTTGCCTGGCAAGAGAAAATGGCTAAGTGGAAGGAAGTATATAGTGAATCTCTGGACGCATCATCTTTGCCGGAACTCAAAGTAAGCAGAATTATACCTGATCGTGATTCGTTGGTTATTTATTCTATTGAAGGGTCAGGTAGTTTTGTCTATCTGAGGGTACTGAGTTATTATGACAACCAGTATCAAACTATAATTAAACCAGAACCGCAAGGACGTTCACGCGTTCTGATTGAAAATGAGAAGGTTATAATCGAGTCAGCTAGCGGCCGGCAAACTATCTATACTTGGAATGGTTCAACAATAGTCGTAAGCCAAGCACAACGGGCACCGGTACCAACGGCAACTGCTGATATTAGTTTCCAATACCACACATTGGCTGATGGAAAAATTGAATTGCCGTCTGACAAAATTATTGTAAATGTTGGCGATGTACTGCATATAGTGCAGGGTCAATCTGATGCCCAGCTTAAGGGAGTTCGTTTATTATGGAATCGCCCGACTGATAACTTATTAGAATTTCAAGAGGGCTCTTTAGAGCAACATGAAGTATATAAAGCCGTGGGTCCAGGGTTAGTTATACTAACAATTATAGGCAATGGTGGTTATGATTGGGGGCATGCTCGAGCGGTTGAGGTTAAGGTTGTGCAGTAGGCAAATATCGCCTATTTTCTCCGGAAAAACGAAGAGTACACAAGGCTTGTGCCGAGTGTACTCTTTAATTTTTATGTTGCAGTTTTATTAGACTTGAATTTTAGGGGCGATATTATTGATAATAGTCTTGGTAAAGCAAGAGATAAAATACCATTATTGACGCGGGTAACGGGGGTCATTACAAGCGCGTGGGAGTTTGGCAACCTCAATGAAACAGTCTTCGCAAAGTAGTTTCTCCTGATATTCGTGTTCCTCGCCAGTTGGAATTTCCGCGTTGCATTTTTGACAGTGCATGTTTCTCTCTCCTCCACAAGTTATTTCTTCGGCATTGGTTGTCGCAGAAGTGAATTTGAGGATGTATGACCGTTCTTTGAAAGTGGTTATTCTTTCGATAATAAGGTTATCAAGGTAATATATGATAATTGTTTAGAGATTATGACTCCATACTTAAATAGCACAACAAAGAATGCGCAGCAGGGTAATCTGGCCGTAAGATATAAAAAAACCCTCTTGATAGAGGGAGTAAATTTGGAGGCGGGACCTAGATTTTAACTAGGGATTGAGTTTTGCGAACCCATGCCTTAACACTTGGCTATCCCGCCTAATTAAGAAATAGTACTTTTGATAGCTTCTTTGGCGAATACTCAGGGAAAACTAATGAATCTCCAATAATTAGAACATGACATAATTATAACATGACATAATTATATTGGGACAAATTGTAAATGTCAATATGTTAATTAATATTAATGTCACCTTTTCTAAAAATAGCGATGGAAAGTAGGGTTAGAGAAGGTATAGAGAAAGTAATTTTTTATAGAGCAATACATTGCCTTAATATTAGCCGTGGTTTACAGAAAAAATCTATTGGGGAGAAGGGATCAAATATGGTGTATATAATAAAAGCCCATTAAATATTCTTTCGCCAAATGCATTCGTTAGTAAATGGTGTTCCATAATGTTAAAATAGTAGCGAAAAATATCGAGCAATTTGCAAAACAAATATGGAGGGAAAGTTATTTTTAGATAAGGATGAGACAATACAGAGACCCTGATACCAAGAAACTTTTATAGAAGGGTTTCTACCAATGGTTGAAGAAGGTTGAATATGTTAGATATTACATATGTTTGGAAGAATTTGATATTAAAAACAAATAATTAATATATTGACAAAGGAGGCGATAATTGATACGCTATTTTTGTAGTAATTTGTCAAAGATTGTCGTAGAAGAGGAGTAGTGTTAAGTGAAGTCAACAGGTATTGTAAGAAAAGTGGATGAATTAGGGAGAGTTGTTATTCCGATTGAACTGCGTCGTACCCTCGGTATTGAAGAAAAAGACGGCTTAGAAATTTTTATTGATAACGACCGTATTATTCTTCGTAAGTATGAGGTGTCCTGCATATTCTGTGGAAGTAGAGAAGAAGTAGCTGATTTTAGTGGCAAAAAAGTATGTAAAGAATGTCTGGCTACTATGGGTAAACAAGCGGTATAAAATCATAATTTGACACTTTAGCTCTCGACAGAGGGCTTTTTTCTTTGCGCATTTAAAACACTTGAAAAAATTGTAGTTACTGAATTTATTGACGATTATTTAGGTAATTGATGCTAACAGTACCCACTACCACACAATTGAGAAGATTCCGGCAGCTTATCACTAAAATACCGCTAAAGTCTTTAGAAATAAGACATAGCGGCATTTTTGCGTCTGAAGGTTTTATGTAGTATTGCTGAGTGATATACAGCAGAGTTTCTAAGTTCTGCTTCTTCGATGATATTTAGACTTTTATTGCTATATACTGGCCGTTCTGTATTGGTTGATCCTGTAGGTCAGTCTGCGGGAGTATTCCAAAAAATCTGAGAGCTTTTTTAGCTCCTATATAGGCTCCCTTTGCTGTGTATCTAACGGGTAAGCAGTTAACTTCTACTTTGGCCAAAGGTAGAATTCCCACTGCCTTATTTTCTGGGTCGTAACCCAGAGCGCAAAAGTGGTTATTGCCTAATAAGGAACTTGCTTGCTTGTTAAACATGATTCGACCACTGGACTTTACTTCCACTACCGGGACTGCCTGTTTAGGCTTCCTGTGTTTGGGTTCGAATAGGGTAAACGAAAATGGCATGGTAATACCCCCTGATTATATTTGTTTGTAACCAGTATGTTCATGAAGAAGGAAATATATACCTATTAAGTGAATTATTATGATAGATGAAAAATGTATAAAAAATTATGTGCTTTAATACTAAATGCTTAAATTGATAAAAGGGAGAATGATAATTTGAGTATTAAAAAAGAAGAATTGATTAATTTGGTGGAATACTTTATACCAGAAGCTGATTCTGGTACCCTCGAACGTATAGTAAATAATATCCAGAAACATTCCGGAGCTAGTATTATTTCAATAATAAGAAAAGAAACATTGAAGAACGCTATACATTGATAAATGTGGAGAATTTAACTGGATTATAAATATGAAAGCGGCAAAATATCTTTTGGCTTCTGGGTGTATACCTGGGAGCCTGTTTGCTTTATATTTATTGCAAGTTTAGATGAGGCATTAAGGACGAGGGCGCACAATAGGTTGGTTTGTAACTGCGGTGACGGACCAATGTTAGAAAGGTACTGTAAATTGCGGGTGGTATAAGGAGGTCAGCGGTAAGATCCGTTCGCCCCCCTGCCCCCAGCCAAAAGCATTAGAGGGGTCGCAGAAAATCAGACCCTTCTAATGCTCTAGCTTTATTACATCCGGTTAGTCCGGATCTATTTGTTCCAAATCAATCTTGTTTTGATAGGTAAGTGGAAACCGGGCGGCGACATCAAAATAGGCGTCACCATAATTGTTTCCGGTGACAAAATCATCGGTTTCCTGGCCGTCAATGATGACCCGATATGTTGGCATGTTAGGCACCACCTTTTATTTTAGTTTGACCGAGTAGGCGTCCGATAATTCCAGGCATTTTTTGGTGAGGTTTGTTTTATTTAAGTGTCGCCACTCCTGCTGCCGGGCGATGTCCGACAAAATATTACCTGGAAATAATTCGCGGCGTTTGTAATTCGCCGGAGTGATGAACGGTGAGGTTGCTGGTGGCTATCTCAACAGTGAGAAATTAGGTTAAAAACTGTCTCATTAATGAGAAACGGGCGGCGAATGCAAGAATGTGTTCGTTGCTTAATTTTATTGTGTGATTGCATCTCATAATTGAGATATAATTGTTTTATGGATAGACTATGTATTCATCAGGGGCAGGTAAATACAAGGTATAGCGTGTTGGTACCAAATTTGCGTGTGGTATATTTGAGCGATTATTAATAGCATACGCAGATTATAAGGAATGAAGCCACTGATGAAAGAAGGAATAAGAATGCGAACTATGATGAGCTTTCTTGTGGAAGAGGAAGTGGAAAAGATCCATGAGGCAAGTATGCAGGTTTTGGAGAATACCGGTGTAAAAATTGGCAGTGAGAAAGTGCGCAAGATGCTTGTTAAGAAAGGAGCGAAGGCTGAGGGAAGTATTGTGAAGCTGCCTAAGCCTTTGGTGAAACAGGCAATTAAGTTGATAAACAAGGAAATACTTTTGGCTGCCCGCGATCCTGGCTGTGATCTTATACTTCCTGCCGGGCAGTTTCCTTTTAACGCGACTAGCGGATTTTCACCTTTTGTGAAAGATTTGGAGACCGGTGTGACCAGAAATTCAACCGGTCAGGATCTTAAAGAATTCGCGGTGCTATGTGATGCTCTGGAAAAGGTTTCTTTCTTTTGGCCTATTGTGTTTCCGACTGATGAAGCTCCTTTGCTTGAAGAACTCTGCGCGCTGGATATTTCACTCAGGAATATCAGAAAGCACGTCCAGTGTTCTTGTTCGTCAGAATTGACCGCAAAGTGGCAGATACGACTGGCCGGCGTGGTGGCGGGAGGAGCGGATAATCTCAGAAAAAGGCCGATTTTTTCTGCTGTAGCTTCGCCCATCTCTCCACTTTTCTTTGAAAAGAATGTGGCGGAAGCAATGGTGGTGCTGGCGGAAGCGGGAATTCCTGTAGTGCCGATGACGATGTCATTAACAGGAACAACGGCACCGGCAACTTTGGCGGGGACGATCACGCTGGCAAATGCGGAAGAATTGGCTTCGCTGGTAATTGTGAAATGTGCCAATCCCGATGCGCCGATGATTTATGCTACAGATGCTGCACCGCTGGATTTGAGAACAGGCATTGTCAACTACACTGCCCCAGAATACCCCTTGTTGGCTGCTGGTTGCGCCCAGATGGCCCGCTACTATGGATTGCCTGGCATGGTGGCGCATGATGCTTCGGAAGAGCGGCCCTTTGAACATGTATCAGGGTTTGAACGGGGTGTTTTAAAGGTCGTGATCAGTCTGATGACGCGAACCGATCTTTCTTCCTGGATCGGTTCTCTGGATAATTGCTTAAATGCTTCTTTGATTGATGTGCTTTTGGATACTGAAGCCTGTGACCGGGCCTTTGCTTATTTACGCAGTTTTGAAGTGAATGATGAAACGCTGGCGCTGAAGGTTATTGATGAAGCAGGTCCGGGGGGGCATTTCTTGGCCCATAAACATACTTTGAAGCATTTTCGCAAAGAGCTCTGTACCCAAAAACTTCAGGACAGCTTTATTTTTAACGAATCACCGGGAGAGGACTATTACCAGCGGGCAAAACAAAGAGTTAAAATCATTCTGGCGGAGCACTCGGTACCTGCCCCGGAGCAAGTGGTGCTGCAAGAAATGGATCAGGTAATGGATAAGGCAAGACAGGATATAGGGAGTTGATCGATGTTGATGACAAAGACAATTCATCCACTGATTCAGGAAACTGCCGAGGATATTGCTTTTGCCTTGAAATGCTTCGTGGAAATAAAGGATCAGGAGGGGCAACTGCTAGGAAAAAGCAATGGTCAAAGTAACGGTGAACAGCTAAAGAATGATGGGCCGTCACCAGCAGACGAATTATCCAGCATGATTTTGGCGACGGGTCAGGCGCTGGGTGAAATCAGAGTCCGTTTTTTTGATAAGCGGGAAAAGACGGCGGTTCAAAAGTATCTTAACCATGTGGCGCTTCTTTTAGGAAATATAGTGGGGGAAGTCTATGCGCTAAAGCGGGTAAGAGAATTGACGGCAGTTTTGGAAACGGTGCATTTTCCTAGCGAACAGAGGACTCATTATTCTTTTGATGATATTATCGGGTGCAGTGAAGATATTAAACAGTTGAAAGAACGGGCCCGGCGAGTGGCGGAAGGAAATTCGACAGTTTTAATAACCGGGGAAACCGGTACAGGCAAAGATGTATTCGCCCGGTCCATCCACTTTGCCAGCTCCCGGTCGCGGGGGCCGTTTATCAGTGTGAATTGCGGCGCCATTCCGGACAATTTGCTGGAGAGTGAGCTTTTTGGTTATGACCGGGGATCTTTTACCGGGGCTTTGAAGGAAGGAAAGACTGGAAAGTTTGAGCTGGCTGACGGGGGTACTATGTTTTTGGATGAAATTGGGGAAATGCCTTCAAACTTACAGGTTAAACTGCTCCATGTTTTGCAGAACCGTGAGGTGGAGAGGGTGGGCGGGACCAGGAGGATTCCGGTTGATATCCGCATTATTGCCGCCTCCAATCGTGATCTGGAAAAGATGATGGAGGAAAAGACTTTTCGCCGTGATCTTTATTTCCGCTTGGGGGTGATTCCTTTGCACATTTCTCCTTTGCGCGAACGGAGAGAAGATGTTCCCCTGCTTGTGGAGCACTGTTTAAGAAAGTACAAGAAGAAGCTGAACCAGCCTCGTGTTAGACTTTCGCCGGAAGTGATGGAGTGTTTTGTTGAGTATCCATGGCCTGGTAATGTCAGAGAGATGGAAAATGCCCTTGAATACGCGATTAATGTGTGCGACGGGTCGGTTATTACTTTACAGAATCTGCCACACCGATTGTACAAAGTGAAGGTCGAAGACTTGAAAAATACATCAACACTCGAATCTCTCATGGATCAATATGAGAAGAAGGTGTTGGATCAATACCTGAAGCGTTTCGGAGCCTCTTCCCAGTCGAAAGACGAGATTGCCAGGGTGCTGGGTATCAGTAGGGCGACTTTGTACCGTAAGCTATCCCATCTGCCCTCCGAGGATGCTTAAGGATTGTCACATGCCAACTATGCCATCCAGGGTGCGACCAGTACTGACATCCTGTCGTCGCAAATATAAGATATCCCGCGTGTTTTTATCATAAATGAGACAGTGCTGTAATGATAATGGCAGGACTGTTCAAAAAAGCCACGATGCTATGGTGCTATTGGGTTTATCAACTGGCGTGATACTTTTATGCCAGCAGATAAACTTAGTAGTTACAACGCAGATTGGCTTTTTTCATTTGTTTGATTGATATCATTTTTGCGACAACTCCTGATTTGTTTTTTAGGTGTGTTACCTCCAGATTGCCCACAGTGACTGGGTATGCGGCGAAGGGTTGTCAATATCTGTCTGTTGGCATGCTACTTGCTTTATAAAGGAGTAAAAGAAGGAGGTGTCGCCAAGGATGCAGGTGAGAGAGGATTTAGTTTACAAGCTACTAGCCACGCAGGATCTGGAGGCTATCCATGAGGCCACGGTGAAGATCCTTGAACACACAGGACTCAAGGTTTTTGGCGAAGAGGCTTTGGAGGTTTACTCCGCCGCCGGGTGCAGCGTCGATAAGAGGGCGAATATCGTCAGAATTCCACGTCAGGTGTTGGAAGACGCCGTTCGTTCAGCTCCGGGGGAGGTTCTGCTGGCGGGACGGGACCCGAAATATGATGTGACTCTGGGGGGCACCAATGTCACGTTTACCAACTTTGGCACCGGCGTGCAGATCGTTGATCCGGTGACGCAAGCGCTGCGTCCGACAACTAAGCAGGATTTGGCTGATGTAGCCCGCTTTTGTGATGCGCTTGATGAAATTGATATGTTTACTATTGCTGTAACGGCGCAGGATGTACCGGTTAAAGTCAAGGAGCTCCATGAGGCCGAAGCTGTGTTTAACAATACTTCCAAACACTTCGGACATGATACCCAGGGGGCAATGGGGACCAGGCGCTTTATCGAAATGGGCGTCGCTGTGGCTGGTGGCAAGGATAATTTGCGGCAACGGCCGATTATTTCGCTCGGGGCTTGTCCCAATAGTCCGCTGGAACTACACCAAAGTGTCACGGAAATCATTATTGAGGGAGCGCGGGCGGGAATACCAGTGGATATTTTGTCCATGGCGCTGGCTGGCGGCACCTCCCCGGTAACTTTGGCCGGGACGTTGGTTGTGACTAATGCCGAGATTCTGGGCGGTATTGTCCTGGCTCAACTTGTCAGTAAAGGAGCCCCGGTGATTTATGGCAGCTCTACCACCATCATGGACTTGATCCATATGACTTCCCCGGTGGGTGCCCCGGAGCATGGAATGTTTGGGGTCGCAGTTGGCCAACTCGGTCATTTCTACAACATTCCGACAGATGTAGGCGGCACATAGGCGGACAGCAAGCTGTCCGATGCTCAGGTGGGTCATGAGAAAACCATGACGGCGCTGCTCCCGGCTCTGGCTGGAAGCAATATCTTGTATGGCATGGGCATGCTGGAATTGGGGATAACCATCAGTTATAGTCAACTTTTGATTGATTGTGAAATTGTTCGGATGGTAAAGCGGGTACTTCAGGGGATTGCCGTAAATGAGGAAACGCTTGCAGTGGAGGTAATTAAGGCGGTAGGTGCCGGCGGAAATTATCTCAGCGAAAAGCACACCATGGAGCATATGCGTCAGGAACAATCCAGAGCCAGATTGATCGACCGGCGGATGAGAACACGCTGGGAGGAACAGGGTGGCAAAGATATGGCGCAGCGGGCAGATGAGGCGGCGCTGGCCATACTGGAAAACCACAAACCAACTCCGCTAGACCCTGCAGTGGCCAGGCGGCTGCAGGAGATTATCGCCGAGGCGGAGAGTGAAGATTAATTAAAGAAGGAGGAAGACGATGAGATCACTGATGACGATACTTTCACAGGATGAAGTCGAACGCATTCACCAGGCTACCTTACACCTCCTGGAAAGTACCGGGGTGCGTGTTGACAGTGAAAGAGTGGTAAAGATGCTTGTCCGGCAAGGGGCAAAAGCAGATGGAAGCAGGGTGAGAATGCCTAGGGAAATAGTGAGATCGGCTATAGAAAAAGTGAACAGCGGGGTCATTCTCGCGGCCCGCGACCCGCAGTTCAGCCTGACTCTTCCCACAGTTGATTTCAGCTATAATGCCACCAGTGGCTACTGTCCTTTCGTGAAAGACATGGAAACCGGTGAGACGCGGAATTCTACGGCTTCGGACCTCAAGGATTATGCGGTGCTTTGTGATTATCTCGATCCGGTTGCTTTCTTCTGGCCAATTGCTATGCCGACGGAAGAGGTGTCGCCGGTCATGGAGGAACTATGCGCCTTGGATGTTTCGCTGCGGAATATTCGCAAGCATGTTCAGTGTTCGTGTGCTTCCGGCGCCGCGGCTCAGTATCAGATTCAATTGGCCACAGCGGTGGCTGGTGGCGAGAAGGCCTTGCGGGACAATCCGATTTTTTCTGCAGTGGCTTCACCCAACACGCCTCTGATTTTTGAAAAAGGCATTGCCGAAGCCATGGTGCTGCTGGCAGAGGCCGGTGTGCCTGTGACTCCCATGAACGTTCCTTTAGCAGGGACTACCGCTCCGGCCACAATGGCTGGAGCTATTGCCGTCACCAATGCCGAGCAGCTTGCAACGCTGGTGATATTGAAAAGCGCCAATCCGGCCGCTCCCATGATTTATGCGTCCGATACCGGAGTTGCCGATTTAAGGAGCGGACAGGTTAATTACGATGCACCGGAATATCCCCTGCTAGGAGCAGCCTGCGCCCAGATGGCCCGCTATTATGGACTGCCCAGTTGTGTTGCCCATGGATCTTCCGAAGATCGCCCCTTTCAGTCGCCAGCAGGTTTTGAACGGAATGTCTTAAAAATCGTCATGAGCCAGATGACCCGAACGGACTTGTCTGCCTGGATCGGCTCACTGGAGAATGCGATCAACTCTTCCTTATGGGATGTCGTGCTTGACGTAGAGGCTTTGGAACGGGCTTTCGCCTATATGCGCAAGTTTGACGTTAATGAGGATACTCTGGCTTTGGAAGTGATCTCGGAGGTAGGACCAGGGGGGCATTTCCTGGCCCATAAGCACACCAACAGACATTTCCGCAAAGAACTATGGACCAAGAAACTGGAGGATAATTTTATTTTTCAACCAACCAGCGAATTGTCGCATGTCGACAGAGCGAAGGAGCGGGTGAAAGAAATCTTATCGTCCCATACGGTAGCGGCCCTGGATCAGGCTACGCTGCAAGAAATGGATAATATTTTGAAGCACGCCCGCCGGGAGATTATTGGCTAAGCGGTTCATTGTTGCGAAAGTGGCATCTTAAAATAAGGGGGTATTAGCTATGTTGGAGGAGATCAGAAAAGCTATTTTGGAAGGTGAAGAAGAGTTAGCAGAGGCTTTGGTCAATAAAGCCCTGGAGGAAGGAATCCCTGCCTTGGAAATTTTGAATAAGGCCTGTATTCCCGGGGTGGAAAAGGCTGGCGCCTTGTTTGAGCAGGGCGACTATTTTCTGCCGGAGTTGATTGCCGCCGGGCAAGCCACCAAAGCTGCCATGAATCTTCTGATGCCGCGGGTAAAAGGCCAGGAAGGTGAGTGGAAAAGTATCGCGGCTTTTGTGATTGGTACGGTGGAAGGTGATGTGCATGATATCGGCAAGACTATTGTTGCTTCGATGCTCTCGGCGTCAGGGTTTGATGTGATTGACCTCGGCATTGATGTTCCCACTGATAAGTTCCTGGAAGTCATTAAGGATCGGAAACCGGAATTTGTGGGATTGAGTGCGCTGTTAACTTCTACGATGCCCAAACAAAAGGCAGTGATTGAAGCCCTGAAGGCTGCCGGGCTAAGAGATAAATTGAAAGTAATTGTGGGCGGGGCGCCGGTAACGGAAGGTTGGGCGCAAAAAATTGGCGCGGACGGCTATGCCGCTGATGCTGTTGCTGCTGTAAAGATGGCCAAAAGTTTTATCAGTTAGAAGGGGGTGATAATAATGCTTCACCTTGATGTATTGCCGGAGGAAGATAAAAAGCTGCTGCATGAAAAAACCCTGGAACTTCTCGAGAAGACAGGGATTGTCGTCAAAAGTGGACGGATTCTGGGGCTGATGGCAGAGTTGGGCTGCAGCGTGGACCATGAACATTCCGTGATAAAGTTTCCTAAGCTTTTGGTGGAAAAGGCTATTGCGACTGCGCCCAAGAGTTTTATTCTGGGTGGTTTAAATCCCGAAAAAAATATTGATCTCGGCGAAGACCGGACTTATCTGGCAACCGACGGCCAGGGCTGTTTCGTTGTTGATTTAAAAACAGGTGAAAGAAGAAATTCCCTGATGGGTGATTTAATCGACAGCGTAGTTCTGGCTGACGCGCTGGAATATATCGATTTTTACTGGCCAATGGTAACCGCAACCGACGCCAAAGATGAAATACGAACCCTCAGTGAGCTGGCGACCTGCTACCGCTATACTGGTAAGCACATCCAAACTGACGTTTTTTACCCCGAGCAGGTGCCCTTTTTTATCGGCCTGTTGGAAGCTATTCTCGGCAGCAAGGAAGAGGTCAAAGCAAGAAAGATTCTGTCAGCCGTATGCTGTTCGGTATCTCCGCTCAGCTATGACCCTGAAATGCTGGAGGCTTGCCTGGACTTGACGGAATATGAGGTGCCAATAGAGGTGCTCCCTATGCCGATCTCGGGAGCCACTGCCCCGTTTAGCCTGCTGAGCACGGTCCTGATGAACAATGTTGAGGTGCTGGCGGCTTTGACCATGCTGCAGCTACATAAGCCGGGGACGCCGGTTATTTATGGTTCGGCACCAGGTATTTTAGATATGAAAACAGGGTTGTTTGCCGTCGGATCAGTGGAAGGTGGCCTGCAGAACGCAGCCTGCAGCGAAATGGCCAGGTATTATGGCTTGCCCGGTCTGGCTTGCGGTTTGAGCAGTGATGCCAAAGAACCCGGAATTCAGGCCGCCATGGAGAAGGTGTCCTCGGCGCTCCCCGCCATGCTGGCGGGAACGCGGCTGTTGTGCGGGGTGGGGCTGTTGGAAACCGCCCAATGTTTTCACTATGAACAGCTGATTATTGATGAGGAGATCTTCGGGTTTATGAACAGGATGAAAACAGGAATCCGGGGAGGCAAGGATTATGTATTCGCTGACTTGATCAGCCAGATTGGGGCTGGAGGTGAATATATCTCGCACAAAAGCACGTTAAAACAACTCCGGGGCGGCGAGCATTATGTGCCAAGTTTGATCAGCCGGGAAGCTTTTGATAAGTGGCAGGAGTCCCCGAAAAAAGATATTCGGCGGTTTGCCCGGGAAAAAGCAGAAAAAATATTGCAGGCTCCCAGGAAAGAATACTTTTCTGAGGAAGTGCTAAAAGAAGTGGGAAAAGTCTTGGCGAGCGCGGAAAAGGCCTTGTGCAGTTAATGCTGTGATTTAGGGAAGGGGGAACAGACAAAATGGGTTTGAAAAGGACGAAGGTCAGTCTGTTAACAGTGTGTTTTATGTTGTACTGTTTTGCCTCCGGGGGTATTTTCGGTCTGGAAAGTATGGTGAGCGCGGCGGGGCCGGGGCTGTGCGTGCTGATTCTTGTGGGGTTGATAATTTTCTGGGCCTATCCTTATTCTTTCATTTGTGCCGAACTTGGCTCGGCTATTCCAGAAGAAGGCGGGTTTTACATCTGGATTAGGCGGGCAATGGGTCCTTTTTGGGGGTTTATCGGCGGCTGGTGGATGTTTTTGTCCATATTACTGGATACTTCGGTTTATCTGGTTCTGGCGGTGGGCTACATAGACGGAGTGGCGGGACCGCTCAGTCCCCTGGAGAAATGGCTGATTTCCTTTGCAATAATCTTGTTCTGTACCGCTATTAATATCAAGGGGATAGACGCCTTTGGTTTTTCTTCTGGCGTGTTTTCTGTTATTTGCTTTTTCCCGGTGGTCGCACTGATTGTTTTGGGTTTGGTTCACTGGCATTATAGCCCTTTTACGCCTTTTATGGCGCCAAATGTCTGGGGCCAGGATGGTGGTATTGCTGTAGCAATGAGTATCGGGATTTGGTTCTTTTCCGGTTATGAAGCGATTTTCACGATGTCCGGGGAAGTCGAGCAGCCGGAAAGACTGATTCCCAGAGGGTTGCTTATCGTAGTGCCAATAATATGCATTTCATATGTATTGCCGATTATCGCCGGCGTCGCCGGGGTGGGGCAATGGGATCAGTGGTCAGCTGATCAAGGATTATCCTTTGTTCAGATTGGCACCCAGATGGGGGGGCGTGTACTGGGCGGAATCCTCCTGTTTTCTGCCATTATATCTAATGTTGCTCTCTACAACAGTTATCTCGGCTCCAACGCCCGCATTCCATTTGCTATGAGCTTGGATAATTTGTGCCCGAGATTTTTCACCAAGTTGCACCCGAAATACGGCACACCTTATATTACAATTCTTTTGGGTGCGGCAGTGGCCTCGCTGCTCTGTCTAAATTCCTTTACGACGGTATTAGAAGCGGACGTGTTTTTGTTTCTCGCTACGCTGATCTTCGTGTTTATTTCTGGGCTGATCCTCAGGATCAAAGAGCCGGATATGCCACGGCCATTCAAAATTCCTGTGGGGACGAAGGGGTTCGCCGTGATGGTCGTCATTCTTATCGCGATTGCCCTGTATACCATGTTTAGCAGCGGCATTGACTATGCGGAGATTGGCTTTATTGGTTTGGCCACAGGGCCGGTTGTATATGTAATTGTAAAAAAATTATGCGGCGATAAGAACCATCCGGAAGGTCCGGTCATTAACAGTTAAAAAAGCTGACAGCCGAAATAATAATCGCCAGAGGGAGGAGCAGCATGAAGGAATATCTGACAAGGATGGGCGATGGCTCGATTGTTTATCTGACCGAAGAGGCAATCCGGGCTGATATCCGCGCGGGCGTGAATGACGCCGCCAGTCGCGGCAAGATAGCGGCTTTGAGTGATGCTGAGGTTGAACAACTTTATCAGATTGTCACCATGCCTGGCATCATTGTCGGTGTCGAGCATGGTCAGCAGGTCGTATCATCAACCGATCAGGGCGCCGATACCTGCGGCTGCACCTGCAGCATCAATCTTGACCGCGCAACCCAGGTGCTCATTCTGGAAAGATGCTTCGGCAGTGATTCCACTGACCTGGGGTTTACCGATTACAATTTTAAGGCCGTTAAGTCGGTTGTCCCATTTGAAATGGTGGTCATGCGCAATTGCCTGGAAAACTCGATAATTCCGGTATTATACGGCGCCATGCCCAACCTCGGCTTCTATACAAAGCCCGATGGCCCGGTGGACAACTGGGCCGAGCTGCTGCCGACAGGAAAAATACAGGAAGCGCTGGCGGCTCAGGAAGAGGCGGTTGAACTTGCGGTGAGGGACATGGTTTATGTTGCCGAATGTATGTATGAGGTGGGTACCGATGGGATTAATATTGATACCGCCGGTGCAGCCGGTGACGCGGATTTCCTGGCCACGCTGAAGGCCACTGAGGAGATTAAGAGAAGATTTCCCGAGCTTGGTGTGGAAATAGGCATGGCCGGTGAGTTTGTCCTCGGTATGCACGGCAAGCTGACTTATGACGGGGTGCGCCTGGCGGGACTATATCCCCACCAGCAGGTTGCGCTTGCCGAAAAGGCCGGGGCCACCATTTTCGGGCCGGTTGTCAATACCAACACCAATAAGTCTTTCCCCTGGAATATCGCCAGGGTGTGCACTTTTATCAAAGCCTGCAGCCAAGTGGCGAACATCCCGATACATCCCAATGTGGGGATGGGGGTCGGAGGGGTACCGATGTGCGAGGTAATTCCCTGTGACGTCGTGTCGCGTGCAGACAAGGCGCTGATTGAAATTTGCAAGATTGACGGCTTGTAGATAGGCGAAGGCGATCCGATCGGAACAGAAATCGCGCACGGAATTTCCGCCTGCATGGGTGGCATTAAGACTGCTGGCGACATGGTTTTGCGTATGCAATTAACCCGCGGCATGAGGATTGACGCGGCTAAAGTATATGTGGCGGAAAAACTGGGCGTGACGATTTCCGAGTTGTGCGACTGTACAACAATGACCGAAATCAGAAGAGACCGGGGCCTAGGCCTGCAGATGCCCGGCTCTGACGATGCCCTGGGTCTGGAAGCGAAGACAAGAATTGCAGAGCTGCTTGATATCAGGATTAATTCGGTGGAGCGGTTTACTCGTCGTACCCAGATATAACTGGCCGCAAGGGTGTATGGCGGAGGTGCGGAGGAGCTAGGCGGTGTAGGGTTGGAAAGGTCGGTAACAGCGCCTCTCGAAGTAGTTTTGTCCGTCCGGCACTTTTGCGGCGAAATGAGGGAGAAACAAAATCAGAGAAAAAACATCGTTGATAAAGGCTGAGATAACAAAGACCGCGAGAAAACTCGCGGTCTTTAAAAGTCTTATAGCGTGAGATTGTTCTTGCTTTATTATAGGCGTTAACGATGGTTTTAAAGTAAAGGGAAAACGTGGTAAAATATAAGCGGATTTAGGATAAGAAGATTGGTGATTTGATGAGCAAAGCCATTATTATTGGTGCAACATCGGGTATCGGAAGGGAATTAGCCAAAATATTTTCGCACCAAGGCTATGAGGTTGGCATTGTTGGACGAAGAGCAGCGCTTTTGGCAGAAGTTGCTGAAGAAATGCCAGGCAAAGCTTATGCCAGGCAGATCGATATTGCATTTCCCGGTGAAGCCATAGGGCAATTGAACGAGCTGATTAAAGACATGGGCGGGGTAGACGTAATCGTTATATGCGCTGGTGTTGGCTATCTCAACGCTGATTTGGATTGGACGGCGGAGGAAGCAACGATTAGCATTAATGTGTGTGGTTTCACGGCTATGTGCAATGCCGCCATGAAATTATTTGCGGAACAAGGACACGGGCATCTGGTCGGCATTTCATCAATTGCGGCTCTTCGCGGCAGTGGTGGAGCGCCAGCATATGCTGCATCCAAGGCTTTTGAATCAAATTATTTAGAAGGCCTGCGTCTTTGGGCCTACAAAAAAGGTCTGCCAGTGACCGTGACGGAAATACAGCCGGGTTTCGTTGATACGGCTATGGCTAAAGGAGAAGGATTATTCTGGGTCGCACCTGCCAACAAAGCGGCCGGGGAAATATACCGAGCTATAATCAAAAAGCGGTCACATGCGTATATTACCGGGCGGTGGAGATTCATAGCCTGGCTTTTTAAGATTCTACCAGAATGTATTATGAAAAAGATTGGCTAAGCGAATTAGGTTTGAGGAGGACGCTACTCTTCATCTACGGTCTTTGCCTGGCGACGACGCCTAGGATGCCGGGCGGACGAAGCTCCTGAGAACCCTGAGGCTTTTTGCACAGAACGGCAAAGAGGGTTGATCTAGTGATTTAGATCAACCCTCTTTTTATTGAAATGTTGCATTTCTGAACATGGTACCACTGTCAATTGAATAACTGTTTACAAGTAGAAAACCCTTATGAATTAAGCCTTACTAGGCTCAATTCATTTTGCCATATGGTGTTTACATGAATTTGATACAAATTTTTCCTCGCAAGTCTTCAATCCTAAATTCATCTAGCTTTGTGCTGCTTCTATCACATGACAATAGTCTCGAAGTTTAACATACTTAATTTTGATTTTGTCTAAGGTCTTTACTTTCTGCGCTTCGACTTATATATTCTAAAGTACTCCATATTTTTTCGCAATTTGTAGCCAGATCGTTCTGGGCACTCTTTATTTCAACTAACTCGTGCAAGAGGGACTTGTTTTCTTCCGTTAGCCGGGCTATTATTTCCTCAGCAAAAGAAGGAATATTGTCGTGAGAAATGACTGGCACATCTTTAATCCCAGCCAAAGATTCAATATCCATTTTCGGGATTAACCACTGTCTCTTCCCTTTGCCAAGTTCAAAACAATATGTTTTTATTTCTTCACGGTCAATCCTGTTTCGTATCGTCTTATCGGTAACTCTTAAAACCTGTGACGCTTCCCTTATGGAATAATAATCGCTCCTGTTAAATTCCCTCTGTAAATTTGCCATGGTTTCTTTATCCTCCTCTGATATAACTAATTTTGGGTGCCAATATTGGTTAGTAGGTAGTGGTATCCGCCTTGTTAAAAAATGCATGATTGCTTGCCTAATTCCACGGCTTAGCTTTCGCTCAAACCGTTGTTAGTGAATAAATTCACAAGTGACGGTTCTTTAAAAGCCAATACAATTATATTGGCTTTTAAACAGCCCTATTTGGAATAATCGCATTCACTTATTTCTACGGCGTGTTCTGTTAATTTTTTCACTAACGTTAGTATAGTCTATTTTGCGTTGCCAGGCAATTTTAAAAATTGGTGATTATGGCGAAAAAAAGCGATATTATTAATATATCGCAAAATATATCGTATTTGCGAAATGTTTCACATTATTTGATGTTAACCAGCCTAAAGAATCAGTTCAATTAGGTGAGAGAGTTACGGTCTATATAATCAGGGCAGGTAAAATACATAACAAACGCTTAATACTTGTACGATATTGTGCTTTGAGCATATCTTTATCACCAGTGACCCTGTTAACACTCGCTAAAGATATACTGTATTATGAAAAAGTCGAAGCAAAGCGATCAAGTCGGGTTCGGCCAGCGCGGTTTCCGAGAAACGGCCAAAACGAATTACTTCGGCAATTATAAAGGAATCAATCGCATCAGTCTTGGTTTGACGAATATCTGACAGTTTTGCTCGCCCTTGTGATATAGCTGGCCGCAATGGTGTCCGGCGACGTTGCGGAGGAGTTAGGCGGTGTGGGGTTGGAAAGCCGGTAACGGCATCGTGCCCGCAACCAGGACGGTTGCGGGAGGCGGTATTGAGCAGGGATGCGAATTACCGACGGTACGATAGCCGTCGGCCCAAGTCTTACAGCGCCTTGCTCTGGAGCTTAGCCGTCCGGCATCCTTGCGGCGAAAATGAGGAAAGAATAATGTTCGAGAAAAAACATCGTTGATAAAGGCTAATAGCAAAGACCGCGATAAAATTCGCGGCCTTTTAGTTTGGCTTATTCGTCTTTGATGCAGTGTTATTTTACCTCATCAGACTCACTTTCTTGCTTGTCCTGGTCGCTATTGTTATCCAAAGGTTTCATTGCTGCCTGCGGCATTAACCGTGAAGTAGCCCCGGCGTACTCGAACTTTGTTAGGAGTTGTGCTAAAAATAAACCATATAGAGATGCCGAGGCATAGGATGATATTGAAGATATAAGCGGTAGTGGGGTTGTTCCCTCTATATGAAACAAGGTTGTGAGTCCATCAAGTAGGAACCATGCTGATACTCCGAAAAACCAACCTTTAAAAGGGAGATTTTTATTACTTATCAATGGAATTAAGTAAGCAAATACAACTCCCAAGGCGCCGTTGAAGACTATTAGGCCAAAGAATGAAAAAATGGTTTCACCGAAACTATACGGTGGTACATGGTCATACATGACAATACACATCCAGTCCACCCATCTGAGCGTATTTAGCCCGATTGAACCCGAAACCATGTTTAATAAGGTAACGACAAGTCCGCTGACAGCACCGGAGATGAAGCCTCTCGTTAGTCTATCTTCCATTTATTATCAGCTCCCTTCGCAATTTACTCGCTACTGACTAGGATAAGCCTTTTAAAAAGATATTATTCTTGGGAAATTGGATATGGGCATAAGTGATCCAAAGGGCAAAAAACCAACAGCGGCACAATGGCCAGGCCTCGTCTATAGGAAGTATCAATTAACAACGTAAGAGAAAAAGAATTGTTGCTAAAGGCTAACAAGAAAGGCCGCGAGAAATTTCGCGGCCTTTTATGTCTTGGGACTACTGACTTGCCCCAGAGGAGCACAAACCCCCCCTCCGCTCAATATATTTATAAGTAGAGAATCACTAACAAGGGAGAAAAGGTGCAAGCTATGAGATTTATTGATGTTTACGGAAATGATTATGGCAGAGTAATTATTCTGCCAAAGGACGCAACTCTGAGGGTGGTCTTAGAGGAAAACCCATCGACGGGATATCGATGGCAGGTGGAAGAGGCAGATAATGGCTGCCTTAGAATGGTTTCAAATGAATTTGTGGCTAATAATGCCCACGCTATTGGTGCTCCAGGAATGGTAGTATTCTATTTTAAACCGGTCAGGCCGGGGTTCTGCCCGCTTGATCTAAAGCGTTGGCGTCCGTGGGAGGGAGATAAATCGGTTGTTGAGCGGTTTCGAATAGCTGTATCAATAATTAGCGGATAATAGATTGCAAGACGCAGATGATATTTTTTCCGATATAATGGACATCATTAACAACGAAGGCCGCGAAAGGTTCGCGGTCTTTAAGTTTAGTGTATTATCAGCAGATAATTTCGGCGGAATCAAGTTATGGCGAACTTAAGGGCGACAACTAAATTCGGTGAAGAAAGAAAAATGGGAGAGGTATTTGTTGTAACCTGTCGTATTTTAAAAACGTATAGGAGTTGACGGATTTGGAGAATGTTTGCTGACTGTGCGGGTATTCTATCGGAACAAAGCGTTATGGCTTTATTGAAATGATTACAGAAGCTTTAGCATGAAACTTTTAAGTTTTGCAGAGGAGTGGAGCATATGAGTTCTAAGGATGTTACTTGTCAAAACGGAAATGACAAAATTGGTTATTATCATATGCTTTTCGAGATTGCAAACGACGCTATTTTTGTGGAAACTTTTGACGGGCAGATAATTGATGTGAATTCAGCCGCTTGCACCCTTCTGGGTTATTCGCGCGAAGAATTATTGGCGATGAACGTGGCTTCGCTTTTACAGCCGGAAGAGCAAATGTTAATTAGTGAGTTGTTTCAGTCGGGGGTGGCTATTGAAGGTAAGTCTTTTGTTGGTCATAATATTCGTAAAGGTGGTAAACTCGTTCCGGTAGATGTGCGAGCAAATGTTTTTGAGCAAAATGGTGAACAATATCTGTTGGTCTCTGTTCGCGATGTTACTGAACGAATCGAAACATTGGAGAAAGTAAGACGACAAAATGAGTGTCTAATTTCACTTCATGAAACAAGTATTGGGTTATTAAATTTTCTGGAGGTAGAAGGTCTCTTAAAAAACATTTTAGCTCGTGCCTGCGAACTTCTTGGCACACCCAACGGCGATATCATATTAATGGATGAGTCGCGCGGTGTTTTAGAAGTAAAGGTGAGTCTAGGCTACAATGCGTATTATGTTGGCCATGTAATACATTTGGGTGAGGGGCTTGCCGGTAAAGTAGCTGAGAGTGGCCAACCACTTATTATTGAGGATTACTTTAAGTGGCCCGGACGCATAATCGATCCGACCTGGGATGATCTGCAAACAGCTGTCGCTATTCCCCTAAAATCCGGCCAAAAAGTCATTGGTGTAATTAGTATAGATTTTTTTGGACAGCAGCATTATTTTTCAAAAGAAGAGATGCACCTTTTCAACCTGTTCGCCGAACTGGCGTCGATTGCCTTGGATAATGCCAGCCTGCATGCCGCTCATGACGAGTCGGAGAAGCAGTTGCAGCAAAATAATGAGGAACTGCAAAATATAAACCAGGAATTAGAAGAAGAAATCGTTGAGCGTGCTCAAGCTGAAGAGGCGCTGCGCCAAAAAGAGGAGGCTCTCCGAACTAGCAAAGAAGCTATTTCCATGGCGGCGGAGCTAGCACAACTTGGCCCATGGGAATATGAACCAGAAACGAATCTTTTCAAATTCAGCGATGAGTTTAATGCCCTTTATGGTACGAACGTGGAGCAGGAAGGTTGCTTTATGGCCGCGGATGTGTACTTCAGGGAGTTCGTTCACCCAGAAGATGCCCGGATCGTTAAAACAGGGATTGCTAGTATGCTTTCGCCTATGGACAGCCATCCTTGTCAGTTTGAGCACCGAATCATCCGTCGGGACGGTGAGGTGCGCACTATTGTTGTTCGGATAAATGTTATCAGGGACGAGGGCGGCAAGATCATAAGGAGTTATGGGGCAAACCAGGATATCACTGAGCGGGTACGGGCTGAAGAAGCGCTAAGGCAACAATCTGAGACGATCAGGCATATGGCATATTTTGATCAGTTGACTGGACTAGCTAATCGGGTGCAATTAAACGAATTGCTTAATAAGGAACTGGAAAGTGCTCGAAAAGGTGATTCGTCGGGATGTATCCTGTTCCTTGATTTGGATGATCTGAAGATGGTCAACGATACCTACGGACACACTTGTGGCGATGACATTATTATTGAGGCTGGAACCAGAATTGTTGCCGAGGTCGGTAAGGATGCTTTCGTAGCCCGTATCGGCGGCGACGAGTTTATCATTGTATTGACTGGCAAAAGTGACCGGCAAGCGATAGAGGATATTGCCAAGAGGATTATAGAGTCTCTGGGACAGAAGCACGAGGTTCTGGGAACGAATTTTCACATGACGGCCAGTATCGGTATTGCTGCCTACCCTGCTGACGGGGATACAACCGAAGAGATTATTAAAAATGCGGATAATGCCATGTATGCAGCCAAAAGAGATGGCAAGAACTGTTGGCGGTTCTATTCGGCGGTTATGCAGATCGAAGCTTATGAAAAAATGCGGCTAACTAACAGTTTGCGTTATGCGCAGGGGCGTGGGGAGTTTACGCTGCATTATCAGCCGCAGATGCTCACTGAGGGAAGGAAGGTAGCCGGATTTGAGGCGCTTATTCGCTGGAACAGCTCTGAACATGGTTCCGTCCCGCCGGTACAGTTTATTCCACTGGCGGAGCAATGCGGTTTAATCCATCCGATCGGGCGGTGGGTGATCGAGGAGGCTTGCAAGTTTGCCAAACGCCTGGACGAACAGGGCTGGGGCACCATACCTGTTGCAGTCAATATATCGCCGAAACAATTAGCGGCGGATGATTTTATTGCCATTGTCCGCAATGCTGTAAACGAGGCTGGCATAGAACCACACCAGCTTGAACTGGAGATTACTGAGAGCATTTTGATAGAATCGCTGGAGGACGCCAACCGCAAGCTCACAGAACTCAGAGAGTTCGGAGTGGGCCTTTCGCTTGATGATTTTGGCACTGGATATTCATCGTTGACTTATTTGCGTAATTTGCCGGTGGGAACGCTGAAGATAGATAAGCCATTTATTGATATGATAACGACTGACTCCAATGTGCCCAAAATCATCTGCTCGATCATCAATATTGCCCACATTCTTAATATGACGGTTATCGCCGAGGGCGTGGAAACTGAAGAGCAACTGGCATATCTTGCCGCTAATGGTTGTGACCGTATTCAAGGTTATATATATAGTAGGCCGATACCGGAAGCTGAGGCGATAAAGTTTTTGGCGGCGCATGGTTGAAGGTGGGGTATACACGGTTGAGGAGAAACGTTCCACTGGTAGGCTAACTATTATAGGTATAATGATCGACAAACTACAGTAGGCTAGCGATAGAGCAATATGATAATTCAAGGGAAAAACGAGGGTTGGAATATTATGGACACTCAGATACTTGCGAAGTATGTTTTTAGTGATGAGATAGCAAGGGCATTAAAGGACTTGGGGTACGAGACACCCACTAAGGTTCAGGAAGAGGTGATACCCTTAGTTCTTGCCCAGAAGGATATCGTGGTGAGAGCTCAGACGGGTAGTGGTAAGACGGCGGCTTTTGCTATACCTGTTTGTGAAAAAATAGAAATAGAACGAAGGAATCCCCAGGTATTGGTGCTGACGCCAACTAGAGAATTGGCGGTCCAATTAAAACAGGAGATTTCCAATATAGGACGATATAAGGGAATAAGATGCGCTGCTATTTTCGGCAGGCAGTCTATGGAAATACAAAGTCGGGAATTGAAACAAAGAGTGCATGTTATTGTCGGCACACCAGGCAGAACAATAGATCATATTGAAAGAAAAAATATGATTCTGGATGAGGTACAGTATCTGATTATTGATGAAGCAGACAAAATGATGGATATGGGTTTTATCGACCAGGTGGTGGAAATAATAAAAGTGTTGCCTGCTAACCGGATCACGCTGTTATTTTCGGCGACGATGCCGGACAAGATTCAGGAAATATGCTCACAATACATGAATAAGCCTATCAAAATAGAGGTTGATTCCCAAAGCCCCAGTTTAGAATATATTCGACAGGTTTATTATGAAGTGGAAGATGATGAAAAGTTTAAGCTACTGACGAAAATAATTTATAGCGAAAGGCCAGAGAGTTGCATTTTGTTTTGCAATACGCGGGACAAGGTGGAAAGTGTTTTTAGGGATATGAAGCAGAAAGGTTATTCCTGTGGTATTTTGCATGGGGGAATGGAACAAAGGGATCGGCTGCACTCCATTCAGGACTTTAAAAGGGGAGAATTTCAGTTTTTAATTGCTACTGATGTGGCAGCAAGGGGTATTCATGTAGATGACATATCTTTAGTTGTCAATTATGATATGCCGCTGGATAATGAAGGCTATGTTCATCGAATTGGCAGGACAGGGCGGGCGGGGAATGTAGGAGCAGCTATTACTCTGGTGGCTAAGAATGAATATCGGACTTTACATGAAATAGAGGAATATGTTCATTATAAGATACCTAAACAAGAAGTTCCGCTGGTGGAAGACGTGGAAGCAGGGAAGCTGATTTTTAATGTTCGCGATGGAATTGAGCCTAAATTAAAAACGGACATAAGTGAAAAATTAAATAGACAGATTACTAGAATAAGGATAAATGCAGGGAAGAAGACGAAGATGAGGCCAGGAGATATACTGGGAGCGATTACTGCTATTGCTGGCATTAGTGGAGGCGATATCGGTATTATCGATGTCCAAGATACCTGCTCTTATGTCGAGATTCTTGGGGATAAAGGAGATATTGTCATGGAGGCGCTTGGGATAACAAAGATAAAAGGGAAGATACAGAGGATAAAAGAAGTAGGCTTTTTATATAGGTAGTGGGTGCCAAAAACAAAGAGATCACCTCAACGCTGAAGCGTCGGGTGGTCTTTTACCCTGTATTTCCAAAGGGAGGATTTATACAAGTTTATTTAGAATTTTTACTTGTTGCTTTCGGGATATTATTTAAAGGAGGTTTTTCGGGCGGGGAGATTAAAAATATATAGACGAAGGGGATGAAGCAAGTGTTAAAAAGAGCAACGTTTTCATCAGGGTTAGCAGTATTTTTCGCAACCTTAGGCTCGGCAGTCGGGCTGGGAAACATCTGGAAATTTCCTTATCTTACCGGTAAGTTTGGCGGTGGGGCATTTTTGTTGGTGTATCTGATGTGTATTATTTTTGTCGGATTGCCTGTCATGCTGAGTGAATTTTACATTGGACGAAAAACGCGATTGAACGCCGTCGGTGCTTTTGAAAAGTTGTCTCCCGGAACGGCGTGGAAACGTATCGGCAATATGGGAGTTGGGGCTGCTTATTTGATAATGTTCTTTTATAGCTGTGTCGCTGGCTGGGTGTATTTCTATCTTTTTAAAGCGATTCGCGGAGATTTTACGGCAGTCACCATGGAAAGTGCCAAGGCGCAGTTCGGTTCGATTGTGACAAGCTCTGTAACTCCGGTGGTTTGGCAATTTATAGTATTATCTGTTGTGGCGGGAATTCTGATTATGGGTGTAAATAAAGGTATTGAACGAATTACAAAAATACTGATGCCGGTATTTTTTGTGCTTATCGTTATTTGCGATATCAGGGCGCTTACTTTGCCAGGAGCAGCTGCCGGCATCAGGTTTTTGTTTGAGGTCGATTTTGGCAAGTTGTCGGCATTGGCGATTCTAACCGCCATGGGGCTGGCGTTTTTTAAATTGTCATTAGGCATGGGTACCATGATAACATATGGGAGTTATTTCACTAAAGACAATAATCTTTTTGGGACAGGCCTAAAGGTTGCGCTGTCAGACACTCTCGTTTCTTTGCTTGCCGGGTTGGCGATTTTTCCAACTGTTTTCTCGTTTGGGCTAGAACCTGGGGCTGGGCCGGGGCTGTTATTTATGACAATACCATTGGTATTTTCGCAAATGCCGTTTGGCGGTATTTTGCTTACTGCGTTTTTCTTTTTAGCGGCAATTGCGGCTACAACGGCAATGTTGTCGCTTGTTGAAGTGCCAGTTGCTTATATGTCGGAAGAAAAAGGGGTATCCCGGACTAAAGCCGTTCTTTTTAACGCCGGAATTATATTTGTGATTGGTATTCTGGCAACTTTATCGGTAGACAAGGACAGTCTGCTTGGTGGATTGACTTTCATGGGCAGAGGATTTTTTGACTGGTTTGACTATTTATCTTCGAATATCATGCTGCCGCTGGGCGGTCTCTTAATTGTCATATATATGAGCTATGTTGTTGACAAAAAAGATGTATGCCGCGAACTCTCAAATGACGGGTCGTTAAAATTAGCAAGGGTTTTGTCGTTCTATTTCTTCACTATTCGCTATGTCACACCAGCCTTGTTAATTGTGATATTCCTTAATTCTGTCGGCATAATTAAGCTGTGATGATTTGAGATAAGCCAGTAAGAGACATGTGCGTTGACATGATGGTGTGGGCTTTGTCGCCTGATTCCAGTTTTACAAAACAGAAACCTGCCATTACGGGGCAGGTTGATAAGAATTAGCTATTACAGCAGCGGTTTTTGCTATATAGGAAATTCCACTTGACGGAATGCTTAAATTCATCACTAATGATTTCAAATAGCATATCCCGATGGCGCTGGGAATAGAGGCCAAACATAATTTTTCTGTACGTTTCTACGGCGCCAAGTTCTCCGAAGATAGCTTGTTGGATGCCGTCACAGTAGCTCTTAGGTTCTTTAAAGTCTTGTTTTTGTTCGACGGCGGGCGGCTCACAGGTTATTTCCTGGTAAATCATGTGGAACATCTTGAAATGTTTAAATTCATCGTTCCGAATGGATTTAATGATCTCACCCTGTTCCTGATCAGGCGCGATATCAAGTAAATACTTATAGAACATGCGGTCGTGAGTTTCATCACCCAAAGCCTCCAATATAAGGCAAAGAGACCGCTCCAATTTGGCTGAGTCACAGCATTCCGGGCTTTCGTAGTACATTATGTTACCTCCTGAATCCTATTAGTGCCTTCATTTAGGCAAAGTTGTTACACTACATAATATGTTATTGCAGTGACGTTGGTGCGGTGTCGCTCTGAGCGTTCGGCATTCTTGCAGATTAGTCGCGGTGAATGGTGCGCCGCTTGTGAAGTGAAAAAAGAGCCGAAAATAAATAAGGAATCAACAACTCTTCTTGGGTTGTTGATTCCTTATTTATTGGCCGTTGTGTTAGGACCTGATTCTTTAAGGCTTCGTCGGAGTTAGGTTGTCGATAATCATAAAATTACCGTTACGGATAACGCTCAAGTAGAACGGGCGCACTACGTCACCATACTGATTAAATGAGAAGGTGTCGATTAGGCCTCTGAAATCTCGGATTCCCAATAACGCCTGTCGAAGCCCCTCGGCTTGGCCATCGCTTTTTTGCAGAGCAGCGGCAAGAACTTCAGCGGCTTCATATCCATAAGCCGCACCAAAAGACGGGAAGTCACCATAGCGGTCTTGGTAGCGTTTTTTGAAATCGAGGAAATCTGGAGCTTGACTGCTTAGCGCATAGGCTTGTTCAAGTTCCATTCCTTCAACAGCTTTTCCGCCATTATAAATCAGGGTGGCTGTTTGCGCCCAGGCCGAGGAGAACAGGGGCACCTGCCAGCCCGTTAGGCGAATCCGTTGGGCGATTAGCGCTGCATCAACGTCGGCGGCAATCATGAGGATGCCTGCTGGGTTGCCAGCGCGTAGTTTGGGCAATAGAAGGTCAATGTTGGTCTTGGCTGCAGAGGAAAAGCTGACGTCATCGGTCAGGATACCGCCCAAAGCCAGATACTTTCCGGCAAATATGTTGCGATAAGTTTTTGAGAAAGCGGCATTATCGGTATCATATATAATAGCAAGTTTAGTTAATTTGCGGTTTTGGTATATGTGTTTGGCGAATGCTTGGGCACTATTTGAGAAAGTGGGATATACTCGAAAAAAGTATTCGTATTTGCCGGTTAGAGCCGGTGACGAAATGGTTGGGCCCAATAGCACAACCCGAGCTGGATTGGTTACTTCGAGGCCTGCTACAGTTTGTGCGCTTGTCGCATGACCGATGATAGCGACGACACCAGCATCTATTAATTCGCGATCTACTTTTTTTGCAACTTCAGGGACGCCAAGGTCATCGCGGATGATAAGCTCAATTTGTCGTCCGGCTACACCGCCGGATGCGTTGATCTTATCTACCGCCAGTTGTACGCCATTACGTTCTTGAACTCCCAATTCCGCTTGTTTTCCTGTCAAATCAGCAACAAATCCTACACGGATGGGTTCGTTCTTTGCACATCCCGAAATAAACAAACCCATTGCACCGATTAGCAAACCCACAGCGCCAATCTTCCACATCGAACTAAACATCTGGTTGATAGTTTTCATCTTGATCCTCCACATTGATTTGAGGATTTTAAAAAATATTTACTATAATATTCGTTTTGGTAACATCATACCCCTTTTTTTGCCAATTAAATAGATGTTTATGCAGGATTATGGAGAATTATATAGGATATATATCATTAGAATTTAGTGAGAATGTTACAAACTTTATTGGGGAAGATTCTGCGCCCGTTGACCATCAAATCAATTTTATGCGGGGTATAGTCATGAAACGAAAAGAATTGCCTGGTCTCAATAAGGTTTTGTTACGATTGGTGCTTCGACGCCTGTTTTTGCCGCTGTTGGTCGTGTGGATTGCAGCGATTGGCGCAGCAGGGTTCTTATTATTGCAATCTCTAAATTATCAACAACAACAAACAGTAAAATCTATAGCTAAGATGGTTGACCGTCATCTCGACCAAGGAACCAGGATTTTGGATGCGGTAGCCCGGGTGGCCGAAACTAAAGCGACGGCTGATATGACTGCTTATATGCAGAGCACTTGGGCGGCTTACAAACATTTTGATACAATTTATTATTTAAACAGAAACTATAAGATTGTGCTGATGGTGCCTTCCGAACCAACGTATTTGGGCTTGGACATGTCTAATTTGCCGGCTTTTCAGAAGATTGGAGAAAAGAATAGTATTAATATTTCCCGGCCATTTATTTCGCTCCGCACAGGAAATCCAACCGTTTATTTGATCAGACCGCTCGCTCAGGGTGGATGGGTGATTGGTGAACTCAATCTGGGAGTGTTGCAAGGTGAGATCGCAGGCGAGAGAGGCGCAGTTGGCGGGGAGTCTGTTTATATTTTGGATCAATCAGGGATGCTCTTGGCTCATCCTGTATCTGCCTTAGTAAAGCAGCGAACCAATTTGAGCTACTTGGAAATCTTCCGCCGGGGACTGGCTGGGGACACTAATCTTGTCTATGACTATGCGGGGACACACTATTTTGGTAACTCAACTCGGGTAAGCCGGGTCGGCTGGGTTATCGTTGATCAGATTCCATTATCAACTTTGTTAGGCCCCTATGCCCTGGCTTTCGGTATGACCATCCTAGTAACATTAGGGATATGGCTGACTCTCATGTGGAATCTGCGTAAAGAGCTTCAGCGGAATGTTGTAGCGCCATTGGTGAAATTGAGCCAAAACGCTGATGCATTGGCAATCGGAGATCGTAGCAGGGTCAATGTGTTGGCTTCAGCGTCCACTGTTTTTGCCGAATTGAATGAACTGGCCTATGACTTCCAACGCATGAGCGATATTCTGGAAATACGCCAGGATGCACTAAGGGAAAGCGAGGAGCGATACCGCGGTCTGTTTGAAAGGGTACCAACGGGGCTGTTTCGTTTTATGGTGGACGGGCAGATCTTGGATGCAAATCAGACGTATATCCAGATGTTCCGATTACCAGATCGGGAAAGCCTACAGGGAATTAACGCCTTTAGACTCTTCTTGTCTTCGGTGGAACGAGAGCGGTGGCAAGCCCTTGTGGAACTGGAGAAAGTAGAATATTTTGAGACGCGGATGAGACGCTGCGATGAGTCTATCATCTGGGTGCGGATCAGATGCAGGGCGGTTCGAAATGAAGAGAACCGGATTTTGTATTATGATGGTAGTATGGAGGATATTACAGATTCCAAGCGCGGGGAAGAAGAGCTCTATAAGGCTTATTGCGAAATGGAGAGGCGAGTGCAGGAGAGAACTGCCGACTTGGCAAAAGCTAATAAGCTGTTACAGGATGAGATCGGAGAACGTAAACATGTTGAGGAAGTTTTGCGGGCAGAACGCAGCCTTTTTATGGGTGGGCCTACTATTGTATTTCTCTGGGAAAATGCTGAAGGCTGGCCTGTTGAATATGTGTCTCCCAATGTATATCAGATTTTGGGATATAAGGAGGAAGACTTTATTTCCGGCAAAGTCAACTATAAGTCTATTGTTCACCCAGATGACTTTGAATGGGTTTTAGCAGAAGTTTTTATGCACACAAAAAAGCAGACAGCATTTTTTGAACAGATATATCGAATAATTACTGCCAGCGGCGAAACGCGTTGGTTTATGGATTTTACAGTTGTCAAACGCAACTTGTCAGGTGAAGTGACTCATTATCACGGGTATATTAATGATATTACAGACCGTAAGTTGATTGAAGCAAAAATGGCGCAGCTCGATCGCTTAAATGCAATTGGGGAAGTGGCCGCTGGCATTGGGCACGAGGTGCGGAATCCCATGACAACTGTAAGGGGCTATTTACAGCTATACCAGAAGAAAGAAGAGTTTGCCGACTATTACGACCATTTTGGCACGATGATCGGGGAATTGGACAGAGCTAACTCTATTATCACGGAATTTCTGTCGCTTGCAAAAAACAAGTCGCTGGAAAAGAGACAGGGTAATTTAAATAATGTGATACAAGCGCTATTCCCAATACTTCAGGCGGAGACATTTCAGAAAGGACACCAACTACAGGCTCAGAGTGGTGAGATTCCTGACAGCGTATTTGACGAAAAAGAGATACGGCAGCTAATTATAAACATGGTTCGTAATGGCCTTGAGGCAATGGAGGGCAGCGGGTTAGTAACTATTAGCACGTATTTTGAGAATGACAACATCATACTGGCGATCCAAGATACCGGTTCGGGAATACCAGCGGAGGTTTTGGACAAGCTGGGTACACCCTTTGTAACAACAAAGGATCATGGGACGGGATTAGGTTTGTCGATATGCTATCGAATTGCCGCCAGACATGGTGCCGGTATAGAGGTGCATACAGGCACAGCGGGGACAACTTTTACTATCATTTTTTACCCCCAACGCCAATTATCTTAACTAGTGGGAAGGGATGGATGCAGGGGCAAATTTGGTGTGGGAATTTTAAACGGTATCGGCGGTCTTCAAACTGCGAAAACAGATAAGGCTCCTGGCGAATTCAATGTGGATTTTACAGGAGCCCTATTTTTAGTTGTTCACTATTATCTGTCCAATGTGACATTAACCCGTTTTATAAAGGTTAGGTCCACGGGATAATTAGTATCATCTATCTTGGAGATCGGCATTGCTCCATAGAGCGCATTTGTTACTATTGCAGCGTCTGCTGTTAGTAACATTTCTTTGCTAATGGGAGTTTCGCTTGCCGTGAGTTCAAGTGCTGTTGCCTTGTCAAGTAGTTTTGCCCGCATTATTCCAGGTAATAACCCTGCCTGAATGGGTGAAGTAATTAACTTTTCCGCCAAAACAATAAAAAGATTTGCTGTTGTGCATTCGGTAACGATTCCTGCTGAATTCAGAAAGTAGGCATCATCATATCCTGCCTGGCGGGCGATTAGACGTTCGAGATAGTTTTCAAGATAGTTCAAGGTTTTGTGGTAAACTAAAAGACTCTGCGGATTCCGCAAAGATTCCGATTGTCTTAGCGTGAAGCCCCGCTCATAATCTTTTTTACTATAGGGATATTGTCTCGTCATGAGCAAATAGTTCCACTGCTTCGCTTCGCGGTAAACGATGATTTTTAAAACCTCAGTTTTTTCCTGGCGTTCGCTCAAAGAAAGCAATACGGTTTCTTTGAGGGAGCGAGTATCAAATAAGCAGCGTGACTCTGAATCGAGCTGATTGATACTTCGCTGCAAACGGTGGATATGTTGTTCCAGGTCGGCTGGATGACCATCGCGGACCAGTATGGTTTCAAATAGTCCGAATCCGTATTGAAATGCCAGCGTTCCAAAGGGGCTGATCTTACTGTCCGGGGTTTGCCAATATCCATTCTGCCATATCATTGTAGCTATCCTCCTATGACCGCAAGGCTTCCATCAAGGCCCGAGCCTTTATCAAACTTTCCTGATATTCTTGTTCCGGATCTGAATCCCAGACAATGCCGCCGCCAGCCTGCAAGTATGCGCGGTTGTCTTTGATGACGACGGTGCGGATTACGATATTGAGATCCATATTTCCGTCGAACCCCAGATAGCCGATAGAGCCGGTATAGATATTTCGCTGAGTGGGCTCAAGCTCATCAATTATTTCCATAGCTCTGATTTTAGGCGCCCCAGTAATCGAGCCACCGGGAAAAGTCGCCCGGACACAATCAATTAGGTCGCACTCGGGCCGGAGTTCGGCGGTAACAGTTGCCACAAGATGATGAACTGTCGCATAGGTTTCGACGGCAAAAAGCTCGGGTACGCGAACAGTACCAGTTTTGGCGACGCGACTGAGGTCGTTGCGCTCCAAATCCACAATCATTAAGAGTTCGGCCCGGTCCTTTTCGCTTTGCAGTAAGGTGCGAATGTTTTGTTCGTCTTCAGCTGGCGTCGCTCCACGGCGAATCGTTCCTTTAATGGGACGCGCTTCAATTATACCATCTTGAACCCGAATGAACCGTTCCGGCGAACTCGAAACCACAGTGCATTCGCCGGTGTCGATATAGGCGGCAAATGGTGCGGGGTTGATTGCCCTGAGGGCAGCGTAAAACGAGATAGGATCGCCATCAAAGGCACAGTCAAATCGCTGCGTAAAATTTATCTGGTAAATGTCCCCGGCTCGAATATACTCTCTCGTTCGCCTGATTGAAGCCAAGTATTGTTCCTTAGTCATATTCGTATGGAAGGATATCGGGGTAGAGCTATGATAAGGAGCTAGCTGTGGCTGCGCTGTTAAGACGCTGTTCAAGTGAGTCTCCAGTTTCGTCAGGGTTTCGATTTCCGCACGATGGATACCAAGAGCGACGAGGTTCACGGTATTACTTTGATGATCAAATATGAAAATACCATCATAAAATCCGAAGAAACAGTCTGGAATATTAACATCGTCCACTGTTTTACGCGGCAAATTTTCAAGGAAATGACATAGCTCATAACCGAAATAGCCGACCGCCCCGCCGGTGAAAGGCAGGTGCTCGTGTGCCGGGACGCGGTATTGTTTAAGAAGGCTGCTTAGTAAAGTAAATGGATCTCCGGTTTGAATTTCTTCCGGTTCGCCGCTGCGGGCGATTCGACACTTGTCGCCTTTGCTGGAAAAAGTCAGGAAGGGGTCAGCGCCAAGGAAGGAATAGCGCCCCAGCCGGGTCGGATTCATTCCGCTATCTAAAATAAACGGATGTTGCTGGTTGCGCAGTGACAAAAAGACGTCAAATGCTGTCAGGTCGGTTTCAGAGGTTTTAGTCAGCATGGTTTTCCTCCCTGAATTTCCGCGCGAAAGTAAGAAAGTTGTTCAGTAGCATCATGCCGCCCTCAGTCAGGATGGCTTCCGGGTGAAATTGCACGCCTTCAATTGGATATACGGTGTGCCGGATGCCCATGACTTCACCATCAAAGGTCTCAGCAGTGACTTCAAGGCAGGTTGGTAGCGTATCTCTTTCGAGAATAAGAGAATGATAACGAGTCACGTTCAGGGGATTGCTCAATCCTGCAAATACAGATTTCTCGGTGTGCCGAATGGCATGTACTTTTCCATGGACCGGCTCTTTTGCCTGAATGACTCGTGCGCCAAAAGTCTGACCAATTGTCTGATGTCCAAGACATATTCCCAGGATTGGAATAGTGGCCCTAAAGCGATTTACAACCGCCAGACTGATTCCGGCCCCAGTTGGGGTGCCCGGCCCTGGTGAGATGATGATCATATCGGGATTAAGCTCCGTAATTTCGTCAAGTGAAATGGCATCATTGCGAAATACCACAACTTCAGCACGCAGCGCCATTAAGTACTGAACAAGGTTATAAGTGAAAGAATCATAATTGTCGATCATTACTATCACGCAATGCTCTCCTTCATAATGTTGCTATAATATGTTTTGTCGGGTTGCTATTTCTTGTTATGCAAGGAATAGCCATAAATTATTCCGTGAGAAAATGAAAAAAATGCATAAAAAAGACACCTCCGCAAAATGTAATAAATCGAATTGCTACATGATGCTACATATAGAGGAGTCCTCGTAATGCAACAGCGGGATGCAGTGCTTGTAACGCAAACTACTAAGTAGGTTTTCGTTCAGTGACATTTCCCCGTTCACATGACACTTAACGCACAAGCACTTGCTCTGCAATTAATTAATAGATTAGTGGTAAATGTGGAAATTCCTCCTTGAGATGCTTGTATACATAGAAAAAAGGCGAATAATGAGTCGCCAGGAGTGGTGGTGCGCCGTTTGGTTATCAAGCTATTACTGGGGAAACCAATACTGCAGGAGCAGCCCAAGAGCTAAACATAATCCGAAGATGGTATTTGTTTGGGCTGTTGCCACCATTGCCGGCATCATGGATTCAGGGGAAGTATTCTGCCGGAAGGTTCTTACTGCTTGGACAGCTTTTGGTAGGCTGACAAAGGCTAATAGCGACCAAAGAGGCAGCACGGCTACCGAAATCAAGAAGATGATCCAGACGTAGGAGCTGATGAACATAGCGGCTAGGAAGTATGTAGCTTTGTTTTTTTTCAATAGGATGGCCAGCGTTTTTCTGCCGTGATTTTTGTCGTCTTCCAGATCACGAATATTGTTGGCCATCAATATAGCGCCGATTAAAACTGATGAAGGAATGGAAACAAGCAGGATGTTGGCGGTGACAGTGCCGGTCTGAATAAAAAAAGCTATGACAATAATTGTGAGGCCCATGCAAATTCCTGAGACTAATTCCCCCAGGGGAGTTGCTGAGATGGGGAAAGGGCCTCCAGAGTAAAGATAGCCGACGGCTATACAGCAAAGACCCACAGGCAATAGCCACCAACTACTGTTCAGACAAAGATACAGTCCGAGTAGCAGACTGGCAGCCAGGGTATATTGGGCAATCGCTAATATCTTCCGCGGAGCGAGGCCATCTCTTACTATGGAACCGGCGATTCCGACAGATTGTGCGTGGTCCAGGCCCCGGATATAGTCGTAATATTCATTGAAAATATTTGTGGATATTTGAATAAGTATGCTCGCCAAAAGCATAGCGCAAAATAAGTCAACGCGAAAGGTCTTGAGAGGGAGCGCAAAGACTGAACCAATCAATACCGGAACAAAGGATGCGGTTAAGGTGTGAGGGCGGAGCAGGCGCCAATAGACATTCCAGCTTGACCTGGCAGGCGCAGAAACCGGATTTAGCTGTTGACTTGCCCTGGTCTGCGGTTGCATCATTTCTTCACCCTATTTGTGTATTTTCCAGGAGTGACGGTGATTGTTTATGAATCCAGTGGCATTGTATTGATATCGCTAACGATAATTGCTTTCCAGCCGCCTTTAAGAACGGTAATATGCTTAAATCCATTCTTTGTAAGCAGTTGAGCGGCTTGAATACTGTGTTCATCATGAGTGCAGGCGCAGAATATAGTATAGGGTTTCATTTTGTCCGCCGTTGCAATGAAATTGTCTATAGCCGGGCCGCTATCTGGATCGATCCAGATTGCTGACGGAATACCAAACCGGCTTTTCGCGCGGCCATTTGCAGATCTTACGTCAATGACGGTTGTCTTATTCAGGTCGGCCTTGAATTCGTCAATGTTAATAAAAGAAACTGTTACTTGCTCTGCAACAACAACGGTGGATATTGACTCTGCAAAGGCGACTGATCCCATAGCGGCAAGCACTAATGCTGTGATTAATGCAATATGACAAATTTTTCTCATTTTTATTCCTCCTTTTGCTGATAGGCTTATTAGGCCCTTTTCTAGGTTCGTTTTAAGCTGACAAATTCCTGCAAAATGTTGATATTTATTCAACAGTCTATGACTATTCAGGCAGTATATATTACGATTGACTGAGCGAGGAAAGTGAGTAGAAATGGGTATAATATTCATTTTTCGGCAGGAAATTTGTTTTTTTATATAGAAATGATTAGCAGCAGGGAAAGGCGTGAGAACGATGGAAAGAATTATGAAAACTTCATTACTGATCAATCCAGGAGTGCCTGTTGATAAGGTTTTTGAGTGCATTCAGACTAATTTTTTTCATTACCCCGGTCTTGTCAAAGCCGAGCAAAGTTTTGGTGATCCGGATCGACCAAGGATAGAGCTGGTCTTCCAAGTTAACACCGAGGAAGTCGATGTACTGGAGATACTTCAGCTATTGCAGCAAGTGAAGCAGGATATGTTTATTGTCAGCATAGAGCCGCAATAATACAGACGACAGTAAGGTGCCAGGAGATTTTTTAATGATTGTTATTTAATGGGATAAACAAGGAGGAGTATTTAATGTTGCAATGGAAAGATGAATTCGCTGTGGGAATTGAATTTATTGATGAGCAGCATCGGCATTTAATTGACATCGCGAATCAGGCAAGCGAGCTCATGGATAATGATCTTATCACCGATAAATATGATCATATTGTGGCTATTATAGCTGAATTAAAAGACTATACTATTTACCATTTTAAGTCGGAAGAAGATTACATGGCAGAAACAAATTATAAAAAACGATTTTCTCACATGATTCTGCACGACGATTTTATTAGAAAAGTTGAAGAAGTGAATTTTAATGATGTTGACATTAATCAGAACGACTATATTAGGGGAATAATAAATTTTGTTTGTGATTGGCTTGTAACTCATATTATGAAGGAAGATAAACTGGTTAATCCCGCTAATAAGGCTTCATAACAGAAGTAAGCGGAGGGCGAAAAAAACCGTCCCTGGCGAAGAACTTTTATTTTAGCTATTGCAAAAGGCTGCCTTGTTCAAGGGCAGCCTTTATTTTATGATGAATATCACTACTTCCTTAGTGCGCTAACAGGCTGTCAATCCGCCATCTATCGGCATGGCTATGCCGGTTATAAAGGAAGCCCGGTCAGACGCCAAAAAGCATATTGCTTCAGCGGCCTCTTCAGGACGGCCAATTCTGCCCATAGGATAAATATTAATAAGGTCTTGCAACTTCTGCGTTGGATTATCCACCTCGGACAAGTATTTCTTTAGCATCGGGGTGTCGATATCACCGGGACAAACGCAATTAACTCTAATGTTATAAGGACATAATTCTAAGGCTAATGCTTTGGTAAACGTAGTAACCGCGCCCTTGGAGGCGCAATAGGTTGTGCAAAGCAGGTTGCCATTAAGTCCGGCGTCGGAGGAAACATTCACAATAGCCCCATTACCCGGTTTCTTGAGCTCGGGAATGGCATATTTACAAATAAAATAGGTGCCCTTAACATTTATGTTCATGACGAAATCATAATCTTCTTCGGTGACTTCGGTAATCAGTTTTTCCAGATAAACTCCGGCTGAATTCACTACGATGTCAATTTTGCCGAAATGGCCAACCGTATGCCTGATGACTTTTTCGCATTCGGTCGGCAGGGAGATATCTCCTTGGACAAAGGTCACATTTTCGTCAAAGCCTGCCAAGGAGCGCATTGCCGATTCGGCCTTGTCAATATTGCTGCCGATAAGGGCCACTTTGGCTCCGCTGCTTAGCATTATATGGGCTGTCGCCAAGCCTATCCCTGATGTTCCTCCGGTAATCAACGCAACCCTCTGGGCAAAATCGTTCATCATCACACCATCCGTTATATCCCTGGCTGTGGCTGCAGTCGACAGCGACATTGAATGCTCGCTTGTCACGAAGGGTGCACAAGTGCCAATCCAGTGTAATTATTTATCGCAGTGAATTATTTTGATGAATTCCACGGTATTAGGGACAAGACAAGATCTTATAGACCATTTCTTGCAGCTGGATGCCAAAGAAATTTTTATCTGGGGAAAACAGGCATTATTGACCTGGGCTGTCTCTTTCGCCGACAAATATTTAACAGCCTCTTGTTGGACAAACTTATCAAAGATACTGCCATTTTCCCGATCTAGTTTACACTGTTCAATAATATAGTCGTCTCCGCTAAGATTGTTAATATTTATATGGAAGTTGATAACATCATCTTGAGCAAAATCGGCATATCTCTTATTGCTCTCAACAATAATATCCCAGATAGGGTGGTTCCTGGCCAGCTCAGGCAGATTATAAAGCAATATTTGAATATTGTCGCCTTGTCTGGTTATTATGTGGTTGTTGCCTTCGCTTAACACGATATCGCCTAGGCGGGACAGAAAAGTATAGGCGTGATATAGCGGTTTTCGTAAACCATTTGCAGTGCATATTCCTGAGCCGCCCATAAACAGACCGAGTTCGGCCGAATCGTAAAGCGATGTAAAACGCTTGGCGATGCCTGCGTGCACAGGGTGTAATATGTTATGGATAAAATACGGTGCCATAACGGCCGTGTCATAGAGGAGATGAGTATCAGAGCCGGATGCTGGTTCACAATCCTTATGATTTACAAAAATCCACCGATTAATATAATCCGCTTCGTAGCGATTCAAACAATTCTTGGCAAGATTAACCAACGAAGGTTCGGCCTTAAAGCTGGTATTATCCACAAGCAATTGATATAGGTTTACAGGAGGAGTATTTCCCACTGGGACAACAATTATGGGATAGGCTTTCAGGGCTTTGATAAAGTCGAGGATCTTATTCGCTGTATTCCAATTATATGTTCCCCAATCCTGGGTTTCTGATGAGAAATTATTTCCCAGTAGATTGTGTATTCTAATATGGGAAAAACCGATATCATCCTGGATATCAAACATAAGCCGTTGGACATTATCATTTAGCAAGACTGAGGCATCGCCGACATCAATATATTCTTTCCAATAAGGGACCAGCTGTCTGCGATAGTCTAAATCTTCCGTAAAGTCAACATCGAGCGACGTAAAATCTTTAGATGAGTCTATAATTTGTTCTTCAGATATATATTCCCGTAGTTTATTCATCAGGAAATCATCATAATTAATCGCGTCTTTAGTCTCGGTTGCCGAAGATATCCCTGTTTGGGACTTGTTCTTGTTGCGATACTCTGCCGGGCTACATTCAAAAAACTTTTGAAAGTATTTATTGAAATATTTCGGGTCGGAGAATCCGCATTCATAAGAGACTCTGGTAATGCTCATATTAGTGGTTATAAGCATTCTTGTCGCTAAATCCGACCTGGCATAATTCAATAGATCCTCAAAGCTCATATCGGTATTGTCTTTTATGCAATGGGACACATAAGACTCGCTGATATGAACATGTTTGGCTATATCTCGTACGGTTATTTTTTTTCTGTAGTTATTAAATATATAATTGAGTATATTCCAGATGCGTTCAAACTGTTCGATGCTTTTGTAGCTTTCTGGATCTTTTCTGGTGAAATTAAAATTATTGATCAATATATTGAGAAGTGACGTAACTTGCAATAGAATCCTACTTTCATAAAGTTTACGCTTGTCTTTCAATTCGAGTATTATGCGGGCAATTTTACTTCGGACGCGACATAATGCCGGCGCATTTTCCGAAGTATTCTTCATCGTATCATATGAAAATAATATATAAGAAATATTCGCCATCGCCACTTCAACATACCTGAGATCGATATGCAGCGAGATAAATGCCATGGAATCGTCGCGGCTATATATACAATGAACATCTTCATCATTGATAATAATAATATCATCCTGTTTAAGAAGATAATGCTTATTATTTACTTGCACCTCAAGATTGCCTTGGATAACGCATATTATCTCCATCTCATCATGCCAATGAAATGGCTCGGCATCAAAATTCACTGTTGCTTCAATAGGAAGTTTATTATATGTGTTATAGTATTTATTCAAGGAAACCGAAGATGGTAAAAAGGCTCCTTGCATTGTCATCGCTCATCCCATCTCTCTGCTTGAATGCTTTATTTATATTCATCTTATAATATTTTGCAGACATGTCAATACCTCTGGTTGAAACGGGATTCAGTCAATTTCGGGTAGTATTATCCGACTTTTTTGTTATATCCATGACAAATGTGTCGTGTCCACCGAAACCTATTGATGCGAACCAGCCCCTGTACTAGAATATAGATTGAAAGGCGATGACATAATCACAAAATAATTTGACAGTTTCAAAGTTTGCTGCAACTAAATCGCGTATAAAAAGAAAATATTTTATCGCAAAAGCGGAAAAAGTCGACTGAATATAGAAGCGGTAGCCCAATTAACCGACTATAATGTGTTATGACCAGATTTTTTGGTTACTGCCCCGACGTATTTGCTTTATCGTCAGACTCATTTGTCGTGTTCGTCAGAATCCATTGTAGTGAGAAAATTATCTTGCTAGAATGAAGCAGAAGTTACAATAGGTGGAATGGCCATCATAAATTATTTTTAGCATCTATTGCAACGACGAAAGCTAAATTTGAGACAGAGGGGTAGATATTTATGCGGTTATTATTAATTGGTGCCGGCGGGGTCGGTCAATCAGTCTCGATGATCATTAAACGGGCCGGGGAACAAGGCAAGTGGCTGGAGAAAATGGTAGTGGCAGACTACAATCTCGACCGCGCGAAAGAAGTAGTCAACCTGGTTAATGATAAGAGATACATCGCAGCGCAAGTTGATGCGAGCAGTTCTGAAAGTATTAAGAAACTGGTGAAAGAACATAATATTACCTTTATAATGAACGCCGTTGAACCATCTTTTAATGAAACAATATTCGATACCGCCTTTGAAGCAGGAGTTGGCTATCTCGACTGTGCTATGACCTTGTCGCATAGGCATCCCGAAAAACCATATGAGCTTCCCGGCATCAAACTTGGTGATTACCAATTTGCCAAGCATGCAGCATGGGAAGCAAAAGGAATTACGGCGGTTGTCGGATCGGGAGTAGAACCGGGAATGGCTGACGTATTTGCCAAATATGCCTCTAAATATCTTTTTGACGAGATTGATGAAGTTAATGTTCGCGATGGCGACAATTATGTAATTCCCGGCAGGGATTTAGCCTTCGGTTTCTCGATCTGGACTACCATTGAAGAGTGCCTGAATCCTCCGGTAATCTGGGAAAAAGGCCGTGGCTGGTTTTGCACCGAGCCGTTTTCTGAGCCGGAAATATTCTCATTCCCTGGAGGAATAGGCGATGTAGAGGTTATCAATGTTGAGCATGAAGAAGTCCTTCTTGTGCCAAGAGTTATTGATTGTAACCGGGTAACATTTAAATATGGCGTGCCTCGAGACTTCAGAGTCATGTTGAAAAATCTTGAAGCATTGGGAATGGACAGCGCCACCAAAAAAATTAAAGTTGGCGGAACCGAGATTTCTCCCAGAGATTTTCTTGTCAAAGTAGCGCCGTCACCGCTTGAGACTGCAACCATTATGGTAGGTCAAGGTTGCGCGGGAACTTGGGTTACTGGGAAGAAGGACGGCTTAAATAGATCCGTTTATCTGTATCAGGTGGTGGATAATCAAACCTGCATAAAAAAATACGGAACTAATTCAGTTGTTGCCCAGACGGCGGTGGGGCCGGTTATCATGCTTGAACTAATTGCAACTGGCGTATGGTCTTTACCAGGTGTGCACGGACCGGAGTCCTTTGATCCTGATCCGTTTGTTAAGAGGCTGGCCGCCTATGAATTCCCTGCCGGTTTGATGGAAAAGGATTCGGAATATCAACGCAAAATTCAAGAGAAAAGCATTTTAGCGACAATGGCAACTGCTTAATACTATTAACTAGTTGTGTTGGTGATTAGTACGGCCCTCAAAGAAAAAGTTTTAAAAATTTTCTCTGGGGGTCTTCTAATCATATGTTTGGGTATTAATGTAGTATTTTCTTGATTTTTCATTTATAACAACTGCTGCGAACGACTCTTGCCTATTGTGTGGGGCGATAATTTAAGCTAGACCACAGAGCGTTGATGAGGGGGGGCATTGATATAGCCATTGGCTTTTGGAGTTAAAATGCATGGTATTGATGGGGACATAATTACTGTGATTTTTATTTCTAATTGGGAAGGGGATATTTTGTGAGCGATGTAGCTAAACTGAAAAAAATCAGAGTTGGTTTGTTTGCGGTCACTTGTTTCGGTTACGGCGTATGTTGCGGCGGGCCAACTGGACTTGAAAGTATGATCTCTTCGTCCGGCCCGGGGATGACAATTCTGCTTCTTATGATTATGCCGTTTGTTTGGGCCAGCCCTGTAGGACTAGCCTGCGCGGAATTAAGCTCAGCGCTTCCTTGCGAAGCGGGTCCTTATCGTTGGACGCAGCGGGCATTGGGAGAGTTTGGCGGATTTTTGACTGGTTGGTGGACCGTTCTGACAAATTATGTGGATTCTTCAGTTTATGTTGTTATGGCAGTAAGTTATATAGGAACTTATTATCAATTGGATAAGTTGCATACCTGGCTGGTTGGAGCTGCCATTATTCTTCTCTGCAATTATGTTAATATCCGAGGAATAAAATCGGTCATGTGGGTCTCGGTCGCCGCATGTATTGCCTGTCTAATCCCTTTCATCGCCTTTGTTGTTTATGGGCTGTTTCATTTGAAGTTTAATCCCATGATTCCGCTTACTCCTCCTGGAGTGTCAGTACAAGACAGTATTGGACTGGGACTGGCGATAGCCATGTGGCAGTATGCCGGATTTTCCTATATTCCATCTATATCTGAAGAGATTAAGGGTGCAAGCAAGTTAATGCCAAAAGCTTTAATGTGGGTTATACTTGCGATGACTGCAACCTATGTTTTGCCGACGATAGTCGGTATTTCCGCCGTTGGGCAGTGGGATCAATGGTCGACTGATAGCGGAATTTCTTTCGTTCAAGCAGGACAACAGCTTGCCGGTCCATTTATGGGATACGCTTTGCTTTGCGGTGCAGTTATTGGCAGCTTGCTGCTTTATAATGATACCGTTGCCAGCGGTGCGCGCTTCCCGATGACCATGGCCCATGATAATTTATTCCCCAAATTCTTTGGCAAGTTGCACAAAAAATATGGTTCACCGTATGTATCCATCTGGATTTATACTGCAATTAATCTGGTAATGATAACCGGAAGTTTTGATCAGGTGGTTGTTGCAGATATATTCCTGATGATGTTTTTCTTGGTGGTGAGTCTGATTTCCTTTGTCGTTCTGCGGTATAAGGAACCTGATTTGCCCCGACCGTTTAAGGTTAAAGGCGGAAAAGCCGGCGCCATCGCTTTGGTCACTCCGGCAATCCTTATTGCAATTGTCGCGCTTTTCACCAACGGTACCGATGCCATTATTGGCGGGTTAATCGCTATTGCTTCAGGACCGGTGGCGTATTTTATCTGCCGAAAGGTTTGGGGCGGAATTGCCAAAAGCCCATTTAAATCTAAAGATATGCCGTCTGAAATATTCGTCACTGCAGCGCAAGAAACTGAGCTTGATGATGCTGACGATATTGAGGAAGCGAAAGCTGCTGCTATATCTGGGTAATTGGTAATAGCTTAAGGCATAATCTATCTGCTGAAAGTCGTAATTGCCTGTACAGGCAATTACGACTTTTTGTTTATTCATACAAGATATGCAGGATTATGACAAGGCTTTAAGTTTTTTTAGCTATACGATAGTTAATTGTCAGATTGAATAATTACAGGCCCGGTATTGAATAAAATGAGAAAAAGATATTCGGTACAATGATTTTCATGCTTTAATTTTACAAATTATAACATAAAATTGTATACAAGATACATGGCGTACATTATAATATACAATGTGTCCAGAATTAATTGCCGAGCCAACTGCGTGAAACCCAATAGTCCGCGAAATGAAGACGCTCGGTAAACTTTTGTTGGTATCTGGCTCAGGTCGATTGATCCCAAGTCAATATCACAGTAGGTTTTAATTATGACGGATTGTGTCGATTGTCGCACTTATAGTTTTTTTTGAAAGGATGTTGGGTAATGGTTTATAACCAAAGTTTTAAAGCTAAGGTCATGATGTTGATTTGTGCCACTACAGTTTTATGTCTTGGCATCGCGCTCACATTTATTTATGTTAAAACAGCTGATCTTATCAAAGAAATGTCTTTTGCGGATGCTGAAAAAACAGCTTCGCTTTGTAGTCGCGATTTTCAAGAAACGGTGGATGTCGCCCTCAGGTCGACGGATATGCTGGCACAGGCTTTTGTTTCAATGAAGAGTGCGGGGGTTGCTGACCGGACTGCCGGTAGTACTATGCTGGCGAAAGTCCTCGAACAGAATCCCGGGTATCTGGACACTTATACATATTGGGAAGCGAATGCTTTTGACGGTAAAGACAGTGCGTATGTCAAAGGAAATAACAGTACCGGCCAGTTTGAACCTCTGTGGATTCGTGATGGTGACCAGATTTCTCCGGATATTACAGCGGGTGATGGATATGATATGTCGACCCAAAACTGGTATCTTATTCCTAAGAATACTGGAAAACCGGCGCTTATGGATCCTTATTCCGATACGGTTAATACCCAAACTAAGGTCGAAGTGTTAATGACTAGCGTTGTCACACCGATAATTGTTAATGGGAAATTTGTTGGGATAACGGGTATTGATATTACACTCGACGATTTGCAGAAGAAAATTAGTAAAATTAAGCCATATGAAACAGGGTATGCTTGCTTAATTTCCAATAACGGCGTATATGTCGCAAATGTCGATAGCAAGCAGGTTGGCAAGGATATCGGCGATTCCGACAGCATGAAACAGGCCAAAGCGGCCATAAAGGCCGGTCAGGTTTATACGATGACAGAGTATGCCAACGATGAGGAATTTTATAAGGTTTTTGTTCCGGTGACTTTTAGCAAGATAGGAACACCTTGGTCGTTTGTGGTTGCGATTCCTATGAGCAAGGTTATGGCCGGATGTCATGTAATTCGCAACTGGGCTATTTTGATTGGGCTTGTGTTGATTCTGATAAGTTGCGGCATTTTCGGCTGGGTGCTTGGTAAACGGCTTGAACCGCTGGCTGTGGTAACCGCCAGAATGCAGGAAATGGCAACAGGCAATTTTAATGTGAAAGAGCTCAAGGTTGTTTCCAACGATGAAATCGGGCAGCTGGGCTTGGCAGCCAATGCCATGGCCAAGAATCTGCGCGGGATGATCAAGCAGGTGACTCAATCGGCTGAGCAGTTGGCAATGTCATCTGAACAGCTGGCTACCAGCGCTGATCAATCAGCCCAGGCCAATACCCAGGTGGCGCAGTCGATTGTTGAAGTGGCCAGCGGCGCGAATGAGCAGTCCACTGCCGCCAATAAAGCGGTGACTGTGGTTAAAGAAATGTCGAACGGTATTCAGCAGGCAGCAAAGAATGCGGGCAATGCTGAAAGAGTTGCGGGCCAAACGTCCCAAGCAGCCAAGGATGGTGGCAGCTCAGTCGGTAAGGCTATAAATCAGATGGCCTCTATAGAAAAGTCGTCTCAGTATGTAGCTGATGCCATTGGTACGTTGGATAAACGTTCTCAGGAGATCGGCCAGATCGTGGATACTATTTCCAATATTGCCGGGCAGACCAATTTATTGGCGCTGAACGCTGCTATTGAGGCCGCCAGGGCCGGGGAACAAGGCCGTGGGTTTGCGGTGGTGGCGGACGAGGTTCGTAAATTGGCTGAGCAGTCTGAGGAAGCGGCCAAAAAGATCGCGGTTTTAATTGGCGAAATCACAGAAGATACTGCTAAAGCGGTTGCGGCTATGAATAATGGCGCGCAGGAGATCCAGCTCGGTACTAAAATCGTTGACACGGCAGGCCAAGCGTTTGGTCAGATACAGCAGCTTGTCGACAAGGTAACGGCCGAGGTTGGCGGTATTTCAGCAACTATGGAGCAGATGGCCGGAGGCAGTCAACAGATTGTGGCGGCAGTACAGGATATTACTCAAATCGCCAGTGAAACAGCCACTCAGACGCAAACGGTATCGGCTGCGACCGAAGAACAAACAGCATCGATGGAAGAGATTGCCTCGTTCAGTCAGAATCTTTCGCGGTTGGCGCTTGAGCTGAATACTGCAATAAGCAAATTTAAAGTTTAGCGGTAATTTAAATATTGAGTCGGATTTAACCTCGTTGGATGGGCAATAGCCCATTCGACGGGGTTTTTGTCGTATGTGAAAACCACCTGCTAGGCAGGTAGTGCAGAAGCTTATAGCTATGAGTCGAAAAGAAAAGCCCCTTTGTTAAAATAAATGCGGGTTTGCCGACCGCATAAATAACAAAGGAGGCGCATCCTAATGGATAGTAAGCGTTTAGTTCGTAGCAAGTGGCGATGTATATATCACATAGTTTTTACACCAAAGTAGAGAAGACAAATCACATATGGCGAAATCAATGCGGATGCCGCTCCGTGACTTGCCAGGCGGCGTCAAATTATTATGTATACTAGCTGATGATAGCAAAATTGCTTTGACGGATATTTTCTCCGTGTACCTCCATAAAGAAATGAAGGTATCGGAAATGGGTTATAGAATATGGTGTATTGGGAGCGGCTATAAAAAAATAGAGTTATTTGATGAGGGATAAAATGTTAGATGAAATGAATAAATATATTGATGGTCTTCCCATTAATATTGTTTTGGCCAATATAGACGAATATCCCATTCATCGCCATAACTCTTTAGAAATAGTTTGTGTCCTTGCCGGAGAAATTGAATTAAAGGTAAGTTATACCTCGTATACTATGTCTAAAGGTGAACTACAGATAATTTCCGGAGGCGACCTTCACAGTATTTACAAAAAGAGCGAGTCTGATTTGGTCTTAATTCTTCAAATAGATCTGAATTTTTATGCTGATACCTATCCTGGCATCAAGGACAGCATATTTATTTGTGAGAAACAGGAAGATGGAATAGCTTGTAGGAAAGTTGCCGGACTGCTGATTAGAATGACGCTGGAGATTGTTCACAGCAAAACTGATTATAGGGCCAAGGTTCTCGCTATGCTGAATGATTGCCTGGAAATAATGATTAATAATTTTCAGTATATTTGTATGGAAGAAAATATGTTGAAAAATAAAAACAGGAAGTATAAATATAATAAATATAATAAGTGGCATATTGACAGATTACAAAGGATACTTGCCTATCTTTATCTTAATTATCCAGATAACCTCACGCTAGAATCTGTTGCCACTAAAGAACATATCAGCAGATTTTATTTAGCCCACCTGTTAAAGGAAACTTTAGGAATGGGATTCCAGGATTGCTTAAGCACCATAAGGGCTGAGCGTTCAGAATTTTTGTTGCTGGGGACCAATAAGAGTATCGGGGACATTGTCAGCGAATGCGGGTTTTCATCCAATCAATATTATAATAAACATTTTAAAATATGTTTTGGGATGAAGCCCTCTGAGTACCGGAATTTCTATAAAAACCAGACAATTGAATTTCGCTCGGCAAAACTTATCTGTTATGATAATAATCAGATACAGCAGATACTAAAAGATCAGGTAACTGAATTCTTGCAGTCGCCTGTTCTTATGTCTGCTGCGACATATTATGTGGAAGTCATCCAAATGGAGGATTGCAGTAGAACTGATGAAGTTTTTGACATCGGGTGCGATACTATCGATCTTTTAGATGTACATCAAGGCATGTTTTTTGAATATCGGCAACAATTGTTAGAGTTCCAGACTGTTGCCTGTTTTAAAAAAATCAGATTACATTTAGAGGCGAAAAACTTTAAGAGTGTGGCTTTTTGGGAGAATATCGCGGAGTTTTTACTTTTCTTAAGATCAATTAATCTGACGCCTGTATTAGTTATTAACTATAACGAGTTTTTGCCAAATCATTCTGGCGATGAATGGCGAAACCGATTAAACCATTTTTTCGGCTTTTTGGTTAATAAATATGGCAGTCCCGATTTGAAGTTTTTGCAAATTGAAGTTATGAAAGAGGAGAGCTCAGAACATTACATTTATTATAAAAGCATATTAAATTTCATAGCCGATAACTATAGAATTTCGCTGCAAGAGACTAATGCCGATGAGCGGGTCTTTTCGCTTAACTCTCTTTATGATACGGAGTTTATGTCTGGATATATTGTCTTTAACCTGGCTAGCGGCAAGGACCTTTATAATCAAAAAATATTTTTGACGGAACCGTATGTCAATGAACAAACTCAAACTTTCTTTTTTGGTGGCCCGGGGCTGATTACTGTTAATGGCTTGAAAAAACCTGCTTATTATGCCTATGTCTTGTTGTCGAAAATGGGTAACGAGCTCTTATATAGAGGCAACGGCTACATTGTAACTAAGCGTAAAGACGACATACAGGTTCTTTTGTATAATTTCAGTGCCGAATGCAACTGTCTTTATCAAAAAAATGATACCAGTGTTGAGATATTGGAAAAACAGTTATACGGTTTGTTGGACACAAAATGTCAATTCTCTTTACGAATTCCTCATATCCTGAACAACTATTTGATAAAGCAATACCGAATAGGGAAAGATTGTGGCTCGGCTTATCAGCAATGGATAAATACCGGGTGCATTTCTTTTCTGTCGAAGGAAAATAAAGAGCTTATTAACAGAATAACATTTCCTAAAACGATGTTCTCACAAATAGCAAAAAATGAAAACTGTAGTCTGGATATTGTATTAGATCCTTTTGAGGTAGAATTAATTCTGTTTGAAAAAAATACAGGAATATAGCTTATTCGAGAAATTATAAAATGCTCCGCCATTGATCAGGTATGTGGTTTAAGCAAATATTGTTGTTCGAGCTGCCTTGGAGGTAATAACCCCAGGCAGTATTTTTCTTTTGATTTACAGGAAAATATCTTGATATGCGGATTCCGCCTTTTAGTTACTCGTTTTTCATAACTACCGCCATTAAATTAAAGATAGTGACAAGGGGGACGGCCATTTAAATGATAGCAATATCATGTATAAAGAATAACAAGATGTTGGCTAGTGCCGAATGAATGTTCTCAATATAATGAATGTAACAAAGAATATAGCATCTTCAGATCTATATGAAAGGAAGATAATATGAATAAAACATCGGAAAATGATATTTATTATGATAATAAGGCTGAGCTGGTATTATTGAACGGATTTATTTATACAGTCGATGAAGAGAATCCCGTAGCCGAAGCGGTGGCAATTAGAACCGGAAAAATCGTCTGTGTAGGCAGCAATAAGGACGTGGCGAGCTGGATTGGCGATAGCACCATAGTGACAGATCTTAATGGCAAGATGATGATTCCTTCTTTCTTTGAAGCGCACGGTCATGCCCAGGCGATGGCCAAGACGCTATATTCAGTGAACCTCAAAGGAAAAGAATCCAAACAGGAGTATATCGACGCCGTAGCTGCTTTTTTTAAGGAGAACCCTGCTTGTCAATTTATTACTGGAACCGGCTGGTCAAATACGCTATTTCCGCCCGCCGGGCCACACAAAGAAGATCTGGACGCAGTTAGCAAAGATATTCCGATTGCTCTATGGTCAGAAGACCTGCATTCTCTCTGGGTCAACTCCAGGGCAATGGAAATTGTCAAGGAGATGCCCATTCCTGCTAATGGGGTTATTGAACAGGATGGAGCCGGTGAACCTACAGGTACATTGCGCGAAGTGGTGAGTCCTTCGGGTGGTAATGTGGTTCCTGATTTTACGGTGCAGCAATATATGACTGCCATCATGGCCTATCAGAAGCTGGCAAATTCTTTGGGGTTTACCGGCTGTCTTGACCCACTGCTTGAAGTGGGCGGCAACCCAATTAAAGCTTACAAAGAATTGGCGTTAAACGGTGAATTGACAATGATTTTCCGTGGCGCCTATACTGCCGAGCCGGTTAAGGGTCTTGAACAAGTGGATGCTTTTATTGCAGCCAGAAAAACAGATAATGTCGCCGAATTGTTCCAACTAAATTCGATTAAATTCTTTGAAGATGGTGTTATCGAAGGGGGAACCGCTTATTTAATTGAGCCTTATGCTGAGGGGGCCAATAAACCTGAGGGTTATAGGGGAGAGCCAATATGGCCGGCTGATCTGCTAAATAAAGTGTTTGTCAAGGCAGAACAGAATGGTTTCCAAATTCATGTACATTGTATCGGCGATGCGGCCACAAAAGAATCTCTCGACGCTATACAGTATGTCTGGCAGCAAAACCGTAAGAATGACTGCCGTCATGCCATCACCCATCTTCAACTGGTGACTGTGCAAGATATTAAACGTATTGCAGAATTAGGCGTGATTGCGGTGACGAATCCTTATTGGGCGATAAAGGATGATTACTTTTATAATCTGCAAACCCCCTATCTTGGACTAAGTAGAGCTGACAGAGAGTACCCATTAGGCAGTTTTATAAAGGCTGGGGCGATTGTGGCATCAGCGAGCGATTTCCCGATAACCGAACCGTTTAATCCGTTCATGGGCATTCAGATCGGGGTTACAAGAACAACGCCGGATTCTTTTTTGGCGATCGTGTGTGAAGATCCTGAGGATCCGAAATTTCGGGAACCATTGTGGCTGGAAGAAGGCACTAGTGTCGAAAACATGATAAGAAGTTTTACCTATAATGGAGCATGTGCGAATTTTCTGGAAAATGAAACCGGTTCGATAAAGACCGGAAAATATGCTGACATGATTGTGCTGGATCAGAATATTTTGCGGATACCGGCGAAAAACATCGGTAATACCAAAGTACTGCTTACGGTGTTTAGGGGAAAAGTAGTATATCGGGATGGTTCTTTTGCTTGATTTTCACTAGGCATAATAAATAGCCGAAATATGATAATTGCTATTTAGGCTTTACAGTGATTTTAACTGGGAGGGGGTGTTATGCTTATAAATTTAAAGCCGCTATAAAAATCTGATGCTTGGTTTGAAAAAACCATAGGGACAGAATAAACGGGCTTTTATTTGTGAACAAAAAGGAGATAATTTAATGAACGAAACTGCCAAAATTAAAAAAGTAAAAATGGGTCTGCTGATGGTTTATTGTATTATTTTTTCTACAGCGTGCGGAGGCCCCTTTGGTATTGAAACCATGGTGTCTTCAGCTGGCCCGGGTATGACTATTTTAATGCTTCTGGTATTGCCGTTCCTGTGGGCGAACCCAATGGGACTTGCGACCGCTGAACTATGCGCCGCTTTACCGCTTGAGGGCGGCGGCTATCGCTGGGTGCAACGCACGATGGGAGAGTTTGCCGGATTTATAATGGGGTGGTGGCTTACGCTAGCGATTTATGTGGATTCTTCGATTTATATCGTTTTAGCGGTAGGATATATTTCAACGTTTCTTTCGCTGACGCAGCCGCAAACTTGGGCATTGTCAGGTGTCATTATTGCTGTATTGGGTTATATTAATATTCGAGGCATTCATTTGGTAGGCAAGACATCAATTGTTCTATCCATTATTTGTATACTTCCGTTTATAGCTTTATCAGCCATAGGGTTATTTCATATGAACCAAACGCCATTTCATCCGTTTATTCCAGACGGATCGACAGTTAAAGACAGTATCGGAGTTGGATTGGCGGTGGCTATGTGGATGTATGCCGGTTATGCCGCTATCGGTTCAGTTGCCGGTGAGATTGAGGATGCCAATAAACTGGTTCCCAAGGCGATGGTGCTTATCTTGATAAGCATGGTCGCAATCTATGTTATACCTACTGTTATCGGGTTGGGAGTAATCGGCAAATGGGATCAATGGGCGGTAAGCGGCGGTGTTTCGTATGTGCAAGTTGGACAGTTGATTGGCGGGTCTATTTTAGGAACTGCTATTCTTGCCTCCGCAATTTCCGGGAACTTAGCGCTTTACAGCGATTTTGTCGCCACTGGTACCCGTACTCCCTGGATCATGGCCGAAGATAATCTTTTCCCTAAATTCTATACTAAATTGCATCCTAAATACGGTACACCTTGGATTTCGATTATCGTAATGTGCATAATTAACATGATAATTTCTACCGGGTCATTTGCAAATGTAATTGTATTTGATATTTTCTTAGTCATGTTCTATACAATTATGATTTTGCTGGCGGTGGTAATTCTAAGGGTTAGAGAACCGGATCTGCCGCGACCCTTTAGAATGCCGGGTGGAACGATCGCGGTGGCGCTTACGATTACGCCGGCGATAGTAATTGCGATTTTTTGTTTATTCACACAAGATATGCAACATATTATTGGCGGGATCTTTGGCCTGGCTTCAGGCCCGGTTGCCTACGTGATTTTTAAGAAAATATATGGGGGAATTGCTGACAAGCCATTTGATCCCAAGAGTATCCCCATAGAAAAGATTTCTTTCTAAATTGAGCATGGCATCATAAATAGTAACACGAAAATGAAACCTTAGTCCGACTGTGTAAAACGGATTTTGGTTTCATTTTTATTGTGCCGCGCTCTGATGAGTGGACCCTGTGAATTTGCGGTTGCCCATTTTGTGTTTCAGCAAAAGGAGTTTTTCTTTAGATGTTTAATTGTTACTATAATTGATAAAGGGATGCAAGGCGCGGCTTATTATTCTTGTCGGAGATTTTCCCTGACATCATCCATCGTAAAAAAGCAGATAAAAAAATATATGGAATGGTTATTGCAAGATATTAAAAAGATTGCACAAAAAGTGCCTGCTGATATTCAGTAAAAGGGGGATCTATATGGCGGTTGCAAATAAATATCAGGACCCTGTTCTGGCTGTATGGCACGACTTTATCGTTGGTAAGAATAGGACGGATTGTATTCGTTCCCAGATAGGAGCATCTTGGGACCGCTGCCAGCAAGCAGATGTCAAACCTTATGGTAATTCTTTGCACAGGCAGTTGGACGCTGCGGAACTAAGTGCTTTGATTGCCGAGAAGACTGAGCTGATAAAAATCGCCAAGCCGTTTATGGCGAATCTGTACGGATTTGTTAAAGGGTCAGGCTTTGTTGTTGTATTAACCGACGAACGCGGCTTTATTATGGAAATTTTTGGCGATGAGGACACTTTGAAGAATCCGATGACCAATAATTTCTTTTGTGGGGCTTCCTGGCAGGAGGAAGAGGCAGGCACGAATGCTATAGGCACTGCGGCCGTAATTAAGACGCCTATTCAGGTTTCTGGTGCCGAACACTACTGCCAAAAGCATCACTGTTTGACATGCTCGGCGGCCCCTATTTTTGATGACCACGGAAAAGTAATCGGCGTATTGGACATGTCGGGAGCATCTTATGCATCGCACCTGCACACGCTGGGAATGGTGGTGGCGGCAACCGAAGCGATTATGGCCCAGATGGACATCCGGCGGAAAAACCGGGAATTGGCTTTGGCTAATAATCGTCTGAACAATATATTCAATACAATGTCCGACGGGGTGTTGATGCTGAATGACCGCGGCATTATTAACCAGCTGAATCCGGCGGCAAGGGAAATACTGAATTGCACTGAACAAGAAGTGCTGGGCCTGGATATAGAACGGCTAGTTGGCGGCAAAGCGGAGCTGACGCGAAAAATGCTGAGTACTAAGGAATCATATGAGGATGCCGAATTGATAGTCGACACCAAGAATAGAACGTTTCACTGTTTGGCTTCTGGGGAACCATTGACTGATGACCAAGGAAAGGTTATCGGCGGGGTAATAATTTTACGCCCGATTAAGCAGATACAGAATTTGGTGAATAGATTTAGTGGTTATCATGCAACATTGCAGTTCTCCAACATCATCGGCGAAAGCACGGAAATACTTGAGACCATAAGGGTGGCTTCTCTGGCGGCTACCACATCATCAAATGTTCTGTTACAGGGCGAAAGTGGCACCGGCAAGGAAATTTTTGCCCAGGCAATTCACAATAAGAGCGAGCAGCGCAATGGCCCATTTGTGGCGCTGAACTGTGGTGTGATACCACGGGAGCTGATTGGCAGTGAGATGTTCGGTTATGTAGAAGGCGCTTTTACTGGCGCCAAAAAAGGTGGGAAACCGGGCAAATTCGAACTGGCTTCTGGCGGTACGCTTTTCCTTGATGAAATCGGTGACATGCCGCTGGATCAGCAAATAGCTCTTCTTAGGGTGCTGCAGGAAA